>ENA-UAOT01000048-UAOT01000048.1-human-gut-metagenome-genome-assembly--contig:-NODE-48-length-55452-cov-6.472156_pt1 | contig 55452 bp, 44 predicted proteins | sample MGYA00243475_ERZ654567 | MGnify/ENA primary metagenome ERZ654567 (study PRJEB26926, sample SAMN06164482) | human gut metagenome | biome: ENVO:00009003; feature: ENVO:2100002; material: ENVO:00002003... | reverse complement strand
GGAGCACCTCAAAAACACCATCATACACTAAATCAGTAAGTTGGCACCATTACCCAAAAAAGCAGCATTACTTGACCTTTCCCTGCATAACAATATTTATAAAATAATACGTTTTATGATCTCACCTTGGGCTCCCAACAAGATAATTTCAGTTTTAAAGACTTTCACGAAAAAAATATAGAAATACCTCACCACCCTTCACTTACCAATTAATCTCACAGGAAATCCAACTTCCTTACCACAAATACAATCCCAAGTAACACCTCCCAAAATTTTTGATACTTTAGGCTGCAATGGCATTATTGACATTATAAATTTATCAAGTTCTTCGCTATATTTAATTCCCTTTATATTTCTTATTATTGATATTCTAGCAGTAAAGATAGCCGTCTCTCCATCTACACTAAAAGTGTAATTACAATTTTTTGTAATCTCATCAAATTCAACCGATAACAAATCAATATTATGGTTTGTAAACACTATGCCCATTCCATACCTCCTTAAATTCCTGTTCAGTCATCAGATATCGACTCCCTTGATATGGATCATATATTATCACATTCCCAGCATCATCAACACCCTTAACAAGTACCCAATGCCCTACTTTACTTCCAGAATCCCACATCATTGCTCCCCATGAACCAGTATTACTGAGGGCATATAAACTAGATTCGCTCACTGCATTCCCTTCCCAGCCGACATCAAATTTATTAAGCTTGTTTGCCAGCGACGTCATAGATGTTAATTCTGTTCCAATTACATTTTGCGTGACAAAAATATACCTATCCCTAAGCAACATTTCCCCACAGGCCGCTCCACAGCCTGTTAAAGTCAATTGCTTTATTACATTTGAATCTAAAACCTCATCAAATACTGTCCAATTGCCACCAGCACCACCTTCTAAAACTACTGGCTCTACAAATACTTTCCCAGAGATATTTTCTTCTGGTATTTTTGCGGGTATCATAAAGCCCCATAAAAAGCTGGCAAAATGCTCCAGAGCAATCTGATCACCATTATTTGTATCCATTATCATTTTTTTAAGTGCATCCCATGCTTGCCCATTTATCAATGAATTACTAATATTAAATAAAGCCTGTTCTTTTTCATTTAAATTTATAATTGCCTGTTCACATAACCCATCTTCGCCTATCGGGCAAGCAACCGTTGCCGTTGCCGTATCTAACAGAGCATCGAATGTAACTAAGGCTAAATCCGCCACACCATGTAAAGTGGTGATTGCTCCATTCCCCATTTGAGTAAGTGTGTTCTCTCCAAACCATTCTCTGATCTGAGATTTATCTCCTTCAATACCATTCCTGAGAGATTCTCTGATATTCTTTATTGAAAAAAACTCCCCCCATGATTGGTCAGGATCTTTTATTTGAAATAAATCATTTTTAACCTCAGGTGAAATATCTCCGTCAAAAATATTACCAACAGAGAGGAGATCCTTCAGAAGCAGTAAATCGTGTATTACTTCAGCAGTCCTTTCATAATTAAAAGTTCTATCAATGACAGAAATCATTGGTGATTTTATTTTGGTATACAATTTACCAAGGCAGTTGTGGTTATTAATCCCAACAACTGAACCATGATAAGCAACAGGTTTCCCTTCTATTGTTACAGTCGGACTTCCCGTTAAAATAACACAGTCACCCGTTCCTTGAGATGTACCGGATATGACACCTTTACCGGCATTACTTTGAGTTCCAGCAATCACTGAACCAACATTTAAAGCTCTGCATCCACGCGCCCATACCGTTGAACTGTACTGTCTTTCACTATCTAAAGTCTGGTAACTGTCAAAAGGAACCTTGTAACCTCCTACTTCACATACATCTGGTGAAGAACACACGACTCTAAATCTACATTCACCATCCCCGATATGATAGTTACCCATAATATTTTTTCCCTATACATTCAGGAATAATACAACTCAGCACTCCTTCTTTCATTCCAAAAAAATCAGGTATTGTTAATCTCCAGGTAAGGTATATTTCCTGTCGACTTAAATCGATAACCATTGTATCCGCAACAGGTAAGAACATATGTGATGTATTATGCTTGGTTTTTAATATAAGTACAGGTCGTATACCTGGCAATTTTGTCTTAACAACCTGTTCAAATTTAAAAAAACCTTCAAGAGAGATGTTTTCATCGCCAGAGAGAAACCCCGTGTATATCATATCCGGATGAGCACTATTGTAGAACCGCTCATCAAAATCATCCGGCAAATAGGGATAGCGCTTTTCACGCCATACTTCATTGTAGGTTCCTGCATACTGGAGGCGACTTTTCCACCATCGAGATACAGGGCCAACACCTTGAAAAAAGTCAGATTCCCCATTAAAAATGGTAGCGTTTTCTGACAAAGCAGAGCTGGTTATTTGTGGGAGTTTATATTGACAACTTGTATTAAGTTGAGAAATATCAGGATAATATCCACAACCTACAGGGTTTGCTGAAAAAACCAATTTCTCCATACCATCTGGTTGCCAAATACCACCGTAAGCAAGCTCATAGCGTAGAGGAACATTAATAATTTTATCTGGTAAGCTCATCTGCCAACGATTTCGCTCATATTGTAAGTAGCGGACACCAGATAAACTCAGTTCTTTAGAAAAACTATTAACCCTCACACAAGCCTTCCACTGAGACTTATCCCCTGAAGGGGCATGAGCACTACCTGTCACGTGAATATCTGTATTTCTTTTACAAAGAACTAAGTCTGTTTCAGATTTTAGACTACTTGTTTCAGACTCCCCATAGTATTCATCAGACATGGACAATTCTTTTTGAAACTCAGCAAGATCAGCATAAAATCCATTTTTAATTCGCAATGACATTTTAATAGCAATAACATCAAACAAAAGACCATAACGACCATATTTTTCAAATGACAACAAAGGAAATGGCGTGTTATTTTTCATTTCTATCATGCTTATTGATTCCTGAATAAGTCATGCTATGATTAATTTAAACAATCACAAATGGTGATTCACAGGCGTATAAAGCAAATACAATCACCATGTTTTATATCCTGCACTATCCGTTCAGATGAATATCTTTTCCTTTAATATCTACAGGACCGGTAGCCTCAAATAGAAACTCCGTCCCCCGTATTATTATCTTTCCTGTTTTCTCCAGTTTTATGGAACAAGTCCCGCTCTCTCCCTGCCCACAAATTAGCTCAATACTGTCCCCAGATATGATATTTGTACCATGCTCAACTTTCAGTTCGTAATTATCACCTATTTTAATACTCTGTTTTTTGACGACTTCTTCGGTATCAGTTCCCGTCACCTTGCTTGTCTGGTTGTTATTTACAACCTTGTGCCGGTCATTTTTTATCGTGAGATGCTGATCGTTCGCTACCGTCACTTTCTGGTCATGACCACCTTCCTTTTTGCTCCCCACATTCACCGTCTGGCCCAACCCCACCGTTATCTTCTGGTCGTTACCAATGGTCTCCGTGTGGTCAGCCTTCACATCCGTCGTCCGATTATTCAGCACCTCCGTATCCATGTTCTTCTGCGCGTGGATATAGACCTGTTCACCGCCCGTGGCGTCTTCAAACCGCAGTTCATTAAAGCCGCTTCCTTTATAGGTCTTCGACCGTATCGTCATCTGCGTCTTCGTCCCCGGCAGGCTCCCCGGCGAACGGTTGTCCTCATGGTACGTCCGCCCCATGATTATCGGCTGGTCCGGGTCCCCGTTCAGGAAGTCAACAATCACCTCCTGGCCCACGCGCGGTATCGCCAGGTTACCAAACCCCGGCCCCGCCCACGCCTGTGACACCCTCACCCAGCACGAACTCGCCTCCGTTGCCGAGTTATACCTGTCCCAGTGAAACTTCACCCGTACCCGCCCGTGTTCGTCGCAGAAGATTTCCTCTCCTGCGGGACCGGTGACAATGGCGCTCTGTGGCCCGTCCACCTTCGGTTTGCTTTGCTGCCGTGGACGCCACGTCCGGTCCGCCGGTATCACCTCTAACTGATTGCCCAGCGTGGTTCCTCTCCCCTGGCTGCCGTGAAGCGCCTGCGGCTGGTCTCCTGACAGAATGCTCTGTACCACCTGCCATTCACGGTTCAGCATCTTCTGCGGATGCCCCGTCAGCGTAAACCGCGTTCCCGGCCACAGCTTCGGCGAATTACTCTGCCCTGTGGCCTTTTCCGCATCACTGCGCAGGCTCTCCATCCGGTACAGCGTGAAATCCTTGCCGTGCTGTTCATCCTTGTACCTTCCCGGATAATCAAATATTTCATACTGTTCAAGCTGTCCGTTCAGGCTCTCACCCTGCTGCTCATACATCCCCGGCCAGTCCGGCACCTTAAACGTGTAATCCTGGCTCTGCACCGACGACGGGCGGACATGCGCCTCATAACGGAACATACTGACACACTCCGTCTCCGCTCCTGTCGATGCGTCCGGGTTAAACGGAAACTCTCCCGCCTGTGACAGCCCCGCCACATCGTCGCACAGCGTCAGCTTCTGCTCCGGACTGTCCGCCGCAAACCGCTCAAAGAAGAAAATACCCTCCTCCGCCCACAGCCGCGCCAGAAACGCCAGGTCGCTTTCCCCGTACTGGACACAGAACTCCCGCGCCGGATGGTCCTCATAAAACAGCGGCGTCCACTCTGTGACGCCGTTCTCGTTCAGTAACGTGGCCGATATCGTCCGGATATCCTGCTGCTGGAAGATGCGGAAGTTCTGCCGCAGCCCGCACCGCCATAACGGCGGCTCAATACGCAGGTGATAACGCATCTGCCAGCCGTTGTTCTCCTGCATACCAAACCCTGCCACCACGCCTGTGACATAACGCAGCGGGATGACACCCTGCCAGATAGTCAGCGTTGCGTTCTTCTCCAGCAGCATCTCCGCCGTCTGCATAAAAGAATCGCTGGCGACATCCACACTCATCACAAACGGATAAGACTGGTTCTGGATTAACCGGAAGCTCACCACTGCAAAGGTGTCCGGCTCCTGGCCGTCAACCTCCAGCGTAAAGCGAAGACCTTTTAAGGACATAAATACCTCTCAGACATATCAGCCTATATTTACCGTGCCGCCACCAATAACCACGCCGCCGCAGTCAATAGCATCACCGGTTCTGGCGGCGGGCAGGCCGTCAATAAAGACGGTTGACGAGCCTCTGGCGATTTTTCGGGGATGAGGTGGATGCTTCGGTTTAGCATGCGGCGTCAGCGGATCTCCCTGACGGGCTGCGGGGAGACCATCGATAAAAACGGTGGATGACCCGGCGGTGATGACGGTCTCGTAATAACCGTCGTGCTGGGTGCCTTTGTCGGTAAGTTTGGCTGCTAAAGGCATAATTCCTCCTGTTCAGAATTTCTACAGCAGCAGGTTTCAAAAATCCGGAGAAATATTCAACGAAATATTAATCACTTCACCGGATATTCTGATACGTACCTTCACTGGTCTATTTAAGTAATACAAATTGTTGGCGTGTATTAAGTTTCATTTTGTTCTCCTTAATTATGTAAGGAGTATTTGATCATGTATAAGCAATGAAAAACAGTTTCAGGAAATAAGGAGTATCTCAATTTTTAAACATAAAATGAGAATCGTCCAGTACAAAAAAGCAGTGTTACGTAATCTTTCCCTGATTAAATACGCTACCGCCCAGCCCTGATAACATGATCTGCACTGCGCTATCATATCGACATGTTTCTCTACATGCGAAAAGATGTTTTATTTTCAGATTATATTAAATTGATATTTAATATAAAAACCGAAATCACATCAACCATATGAATAGTTGTGCCAACATTAATTGCTATTCATAGCAAACAAATGGACGTCCAGTTAACTACGCCAGTGATTCATTAACATTAACCTCCGGCATTATTGTTAAATAATGACATTCCTTTTTAATACTTCTTGTAATTTCGGTATCTGACATACAGCATCAGCAATCGCATTAATATTCGGGGCATTATCCTGAAACCATTCGTGTCCCGGTCCCCATGTGCGCATGGTGCAGAGATAACAGTCCACCAGCGTTAGTTGCTCTCCAAACACATACGGTTCAGCAGTCAATTGCGAATTCAGCCAGATATAAAGCGATTTGCGATATTCAATTACAGGTGCGTCAGATGCCCAACGCTTAGGGTAATCGGCGAAAGTGAACGTTGGATAGACATTAGCAACCAGCCAGACCAATAGCCGTTGAAACTGTTGACGTTCGGCGCGCCCAAGAGGTGGCGCAAGGTCCGGGCGACGATCGAGAACCATCAATGCAATCGCCGCTGTCTCCGTCATAATCTCGTTATTTTTACAGCGCCAGTGTCGGAACCTGACACAACGGATTCAGGGTTTTTAATAAATCGCGTGAAGTTCCCTCGTGGTCAAAACCACTGACATCAACGAACTGATAAGGAATATCAGCCAGTGTTAGCATCAGCTCACTGATTGTAGAGCCCCAGCCGGGTACGCCATACACCTTAATCATATGCCCCTCACAATCTTTTAAAGATTAAGTGTAGGACAGCACACAGGTTATCCAGCAAAAGGATTTATCATTTTTTCGTCAGTTGTATAAATCCCCTTCAGGATTGTAAGGGGATGTTTTGCATCGTTTATCGATAACGGGTAGGATGCTGCGCCGATAGTTTTATACCCATAAAGAATAATGGTGATAACTATCATCGCCAGGATGAATAAACATTGTTCATGGCAACTTATATGACTTTTTCATTAAAGCAATCAGGGAGAGCAATGAGTAAACACAACACCGACACTTCAGATCAACACGCCGCGAAACGCCGCTGGCTTAATGCCCACGAAGAGGGGTATCACAAAGCGATGGGCAATCGCCAGGTACAGATGATCGCCATTGGCGGCGCGATTGGTACGGGTTTGTTTTTAGGCGCGGGAGCGCGACTGCAAATGGCGGGGCCCGCACTGGCACTGGTCTATTTGATCTGCGGCCTGTTTTCGTTTTTTATTCTGCGTGCATTGGGTGAGCTGGTGTTACACCGCCCTTCCAGTGGCAGTTTTGTCTCTTATGCCCGTGAGTTTTTGGGTGAGAAGGCCGCTTATGTTGCTGGCTGGATGTACTTCATCAACTGGGCGATGACGGGGATTGTTGATATTACCGCCGTCGCTCTGTATATGCATTACTGGGGCGCGTTTGGCGGCGTGCCGCAGTGGGTCTTTGCGCTCGCTGCACTGACCATCGTTGGCACCATGAATATGATCGGTGTGAAATGGTTTGCGGAGATGGAGTTCTGGTTTGCGCTTATTAAAGTGCTCGCCATTGTAACCTTTTTGGTCGTGGGTACAGTGTTCCTCGGTAGTGGTCAGCCGCTGGATGGCAACACCACTGGCTTTCATTTAATCACCGATAATGGCGGCTTCTTCCCCCACGGTTTGCTGCCTGCGCTGGTGTTGATTCAGGGCGTAGTGTTTGCTTTTGCCTCCATTGAAATGGTGGGTACAGCGGCCGGAGAATGTAAAGATCCGCAGACCATGGTGCCTAAAGCGATTAACAGTGTGATTTGGCGTATTGGTCTGTTTTACGTCGGCTCCGTGGTGTTGCTGGTTATGTTATTGCCGTGGAGCGCATATCAGGCGGGGCAAAGTCCGTTCGTGACGTTTTTCTCTAAACTGGGTGTGCCGTACATCGGCAGCATTATGAACATTGTGGTGCTGACCGCTGCCCTCTCCAGCCTGAATTCAGGTCTGTACTGCACCGGGCGTATTCTGCGCTCGATGGCGATGGGCGGTTCCGCACCGAGTTTTATGGCGAAAATGAGTCGTCAGCATGTGCCGTATGCCGGGATTCTGGCGACACTGGTTGTGTATGTCGTCGGCGTATTCCTCAACTATCTGGTGCCGTCACGCGTATTTGAGATTGTGTTGAACTTCGCGTCGCTGGGAATCATCGCTTCATGGGCGTTTATCATCGTTTGCCAGATGCGCCTGCGTAAAGCGATTAAAGAAGGCAAAGCAGCGGATGTCAGTTTTAAACTGCCTGGCGCGCCCTTCACTTCCTGGCTGACATTACTGTTTTTACTGAGTGTCCTGGTGCTGATGGCGTTCGATTACCCGAACGGGACTTATACCATCGCGGCGCTGCCGATTATCGGTATTCTGCTGGTTATAGGTTGGTTTGGTGTGCGCAAACGCGTTGCTGAAATTCACAGCACTGCGCCAGTCGTCGAGGAAGATGAAGAAAAACAGGAAATTGTGTTTAAGCCTGAAACATCGAGTTAATTGCAAAATTGCCCGGCTACGTGCCGGGCAAATTCAGACTACTGACGAAGGTGCCGGATGCGGCGTGATAAAAGTCAGGCAATTCTTTCCGTTTTCACCCTCGCCATATCTATTACAGCGCAATACGAATCACATCGTCCGGCTGGGTAGCTTCCTGCTGTTTAGTGGATTTTTGTTTCACACTGACATACAGCGTTTTGCCATCGGCAGACAGCGCCAGGCTGTTCGGATGAGTCGGCGTATCGAACGTTTTCACCACTTTATAGCTTTTCGCGTCAATCACACTGACTTTACCTGCCTGACGATGCGTCACGTAGGCTTCATTACGCGCTGGGTTAAACAGCACAGCCAGTGATTCCGGTGCCGCAACCTTCGCCAGAATATTGCCATTACGGGTATCGACCACTAACACTTCTGCCGCTTTAGAATCGGTGATAAATGCACGCTCATTGGCGGTATCAAGGCTGATGTTAATAAAGAAGTGCTCTTTGCCGTCATCCAGCAGCTTTTTACGGCTGAGGATTTTATTGTCGGCGGTGTCGATGGTAATCAATTCGCCGTCAGCGTTAGTGGTGTAAAGACGTTTGCCTTTGCTATCCAGCGCCAGACCGGTACTCATTTTACCGGTGTTCTGGATGGCGGTTTTCAGTTTGATATTCTCGCCATCAACGACCCAAATCACGCTCTCTTTACCAATACCACTGATGTAAACGGTGTTCGTGGCATCATCAGCTACCAGCTCACGTGGTTGCAACGGGCGTACCTCTTCCGTGCGCTTACGATCATCCAGCACCAGACGACCTTTCACTTCGCCCGTTTTGGCATCTATCGCCGTGACCGCACTATTTACGGTGTTACCAAACCACAACGTCTGAGTCGTGTTATTGATGGTGGCACCAAACGGCTTGAGATCGTTATGGATCGCCTGCGTCACTTCCAGAGTAACCGGATCAAGACGATAAACCACGCCGCCTTTATCCAGTTTGCGGCTTTGCGAAGTGGCAAGCCACAGCGCGTTTTCTTGCTGGCTATAAGCCATTTCGTAGGCACCTTTACCTACCGCTTTACGCAGCATTTCTTCTGCGGCCTGCGTACTGAATGATGAAGCAACAAGCAATGAACCTAACAGTAATGAACCACGCAGGCGCGATGAAAACAGATGACGTAAATGCATGACGACTCCCTTTGATGAACCGATATTTTTGCTGCTTCACAATGCTTCGCTAAGCGTAATCATCGTTACGCCCTTGTTATAAATGGGAATGGTAATCATTATTTTCTCAAATGTGGAGCATTTCTTACCGTTACGACTACAATTTTCTCAATTACTTAACGTATTGTGCCGTTTAGTTTTCCATAAATTTACAATTTCATTACCATGACGGTGTTTTCCCATTCTTAACCTGGCTTTTTTCATGAAGATTTTTTCCGTCCGACAGACCGTTTTGCCCGCACTGCTTGTCCTTTCCCCCGTTGTTTTTGCCGCTGATGAACAGACCATGATTGTCAGTGCCGCACCGCAGGTGGTTTCAGAACTGGATACCCCAGCAGCCGTGAGCGTGGTGGATGGCGAGGAGATGCGCCTGGCAACACCGCGCATTAACTTGTCTGAATCACTGACCGGAGTGCCTGGTTTACAGGTACAAAACCGGCAGAACTATGCGCAAGATTTACAGCTGTCGATTCGCGGATTTGGCTCCCGCTCTACTTACGGAATTCGCGGTATTCGCCTGTATGTGGACGGTATTCCCGCTACCATGCCCGACGGACAAGGGCAAACATCTAACATCGATTTAAGCAGTGTGCAAAATGTGGAAGTGCTGCGTGGCCCCTTCTCTGCTCTGTATGGCAACGCGTCTGGCGGTGTAATGAATGTCACCACCCAGACCGGACAACAGCCACCAACCATTGAAGCCAGTAGTTACTACGGCAGTTTTGGCAGCTGGCGCTATGGGCTGAAAGCTACGGGCGCAACGGGCGACGGCACACAACCCGGCGATGTCGATTACACCGTCTCAACCACACGTTTTACGACCCACGGCTATCGTGACCATAGCGGCGCACAGAAAAATTTAGCCAATGCCAAACTGGGCGTACGCATTGATGACGCCAGCAAATTAAGCCTGATTTTCAATAGTGTGGATATCAAAGCAGATGACCCAGGTGGGCTAACCGAAGCAGAATGGAAGGCGAATCCACAACAAGCGCCCCGTGCAGAACAGTACGACACGCGAAAAACCATCAAGCAAACTCAGGCTGGGTTGCGCTATGAACGTAGCCTGAGCGCGCAAGATGATATGAGTGTAATGATGTATGCCGGAGAGCGAGAAACGACCCAGTACCAGTCAATCCCCATGGCCCCGCAACTTAACCCGTCACATGCGGGCGGCGTGATTACCCTGCAACGCCATTACCAGGGGATAGACAGCCGCTGGACACACCGTGGTGAATTGGGCGTTCCAGTCACGTTCACAACCGGCCTGAACTACGAAAACATGAGTGAAAACCGCAAGGGTTACAATAACTTCCGCCTGAATCGCGGCGTGCCGGAATACGGGCAAAAAGGTGAGTTGCGCCGCGACGAACGCAATTTGATGTGGAACGTCGATCCCTATTTACAGACGCAGTGGCAGCTGAGCGAAAAACTGTCGCTGGATGCTGGCGTGCGCTACAGCTCCGTGTGGTTTGATTCCAACGACCATTACGTTACTCCGGGTAACGGCGATGACAGCGGTGATGCCAGTTATCACAAATGGCTACCTGCCGGTTCGTTAAAATATGCAATGACCGATGCCTGGAATATCTATCTGGCAGCCGGGCGAGGTTTTGAAACGCCGACGATTAATGAGCTGTCTTATCGTGCTGATGGACAAAGCGGTATGAACTTTGGGTTAAAACCCTCCACCAACGATACAATTGAGATCGGCAGTAAAACGCGTATTGGTGATGGGCTGCTTAGTCTCGCATTGTTCCAGACCGACACCGATGATGAAATTGTTGTCGATAGCAGTAGCGGTGGGCGTACGACTTACAAAAATGCCGGAAAGACCCGTCGTCAAGGCGCTGAACTGGCATGGGATCAACGTTTCGCGGGAGATTTTCGCGTAAAAGCGTCCTGGACCTGGCTTGATGCGACCTATCGCAGCAATGTGTGCAATGAACAGGATTGTAACGGTAACCGGATGCCAGGGATCGCCCGTAATATGGGCTTTGCGTCGATAGGTTATATACCGGAAGATGGTTGGTATGCAGGCACGGAAGCGCGTTATATGGGCGATATTATGGCAGATGATGAAAATACGGCCAAAGCGCCTTCTTATACACTCGTCGGCTTATTCACCGGGTATAAATACAATTACCACAATTTTACCGTGGATTTATTTGGTCGTGTCGATAATTTATTCGATAAAGAATACGTTGGCTCTGTCATTGTCAATGAGTCAAACGGGCGATATTACGAACCTGCGCCCGGACGAAATTATGGTGTCGGCATAAATATTGCGTGGCGATTTGAGTAATTATCTTTAAGCCCGGTATTTGCCGGGCGTATTTTATTTATCGGCTGTATTGTTGGCACAACAAAGCAACGTTTTTTTGCATAGTGAGGTTTTCGACAGCCAGAGCAACTGCCATTAATTCCAGTTCGTAGCGGATCCGATTGATTTCATTTAATTGACGTTTTCCCACTTCCGGAACTGTAAATGCTTGCGCTGGTGCGACAAAGAGCGCATTTACCGAAACCAGACGTAAGGAACCGGCGCGCCATGCGGACGCGAGGCCAGAACCCAACATCGGTTACGCTGCGTTTGTTGCCCCATAATGCTCTCCTGTGCTTTTGGCATGAATCCATCAATAGTAGCAGGCTCACAGGATTGGTTTTGTTTGCAGCCGTCACATCCCCTCTGCAACACGCAATAATTTCATAGAGGAATCCGTTGCTTCGGGCTGTTTTCGATAGTATTGATAACATCATCATCATTATTTTATCGAGGCCAGACATGTCCATCCGTTTTGCCCGCAAAGCCGACTGTGCTGCAATTGCGGAAATTTATAACCACGCCGTGTTGTATACGGCGGCTATCTGGAATGACCAAACGGTGGATGCGGATAACCGCATTGCCTGGTTTGAAGCGCGGACCATAGCAGGTTATCCGGTGCTGGTGAGTGAAGAAGATGGCGTAGTGACGGGATATGCCTCGTTTGGCGACTGGCGTAGTTTTGATGGTTTTCGCCATACCGTGGAACATTCGGTTTATGTCCATCCCGATCATCAGGGGAAAGGTCTGGGGCGTAAATTGTTAAGCCGATTGATTGATGAAGCGCGGGATTGCGGGAAGCATGTCATGGTCGCCGGGATCGAATCGCAAAATCAGGCCTCGCTGCATCTGCACCAGTCGCTGGGATTTGTCGTCACCGCGCAAATGCCGCAGGTAGGCACTAAATTTGGGCGCTGGCTGGATCTGACATTTATGCAGTTGCAACTCGACGAGCGCACTGAACCGGACGCGATTGGATGAATCAGTCACTTACCCTTGCCTTTTTGATTGCAGCCGGGATTGGTCTGGTAGTCCAGAACACGCTGATGGTGCGCATCACCCAGACCTCCTCTACCATTCTCATCGCCATGTTGCTGAACTCACTGGTGGGGATTGTGCTCTTTGTTTCTATTTTATGGTTTAAACAAGGCATGGCGGGGTTTGGCGAACTGGTGTCCAGCGTGCGCTGGTGGACACTTATACCTGGCTTGCTGGGATCGTTTTTTGTCTTCGCCAGTATCAGCGGATATCAGAATGTGGGAGCGGCGACAACTATTGCAGTACTGGTCGCCAGCCAGCTGATTGGCGGTCTGGCGCTGGATATCTTCCGCAGCCATGGCGTACCACTTCGGGCGTTGATCGGCCCAATTTGTGGCGCAATTTTACTTGTGGTTGGCGCCTGGCTGGTGGCCAGACGCTCATTTTAATCAGAGGATGGTACCGCCTTTGGTTAACTGTTCGTGGCGTGCTTCCATATCTTCTTTATGTTTGCGACCGTGATGAGCAATAGCGGTGCGCAAACGCTGCTGCTGGGTGTAGCGATCTTCCCGACTTAACTCCGCGTCATCGCTCAGGGCGATTAATAATTCGTTCATATGGGCAATGACGCTCTCTTCAATCGCGGCATCCACGCGCGCGATGACTTCATCCAGATGCGACATACTTTCTCCTTAGCCACTTGTGAAATTTATCGATTCATCCAAATGATATAAGTCTGCGTGGTGCCGTCAAGCCAGTGCATAAGATTTAAAACAGAGAAAACAACAGCGCCACCGGGAAACTCATCGGCCATGTTGCCCCCACCAGAAAGGCGCTTAAGAGACGGATGCGTTTCTTATCATGAGAAAGAAACCAGGTGATAAGAAATGCGATTGCTGCCATAACCGCATAAAAAACAAGCATGTGTTGATAGAGAGACATGTACGGGCGTCCAGCCAGATGAATAAAACGCGCGCAAATATGCGTCATTTTTTGACGTGCATCAAGTTTTTTCACCAGTTTGAGAAAAAATCATCAAACAGCAACTTGCCCTTATCCATCTTCAGAATGAGTATTATTGCGGATTTTCTTAACCCGTACTATACACATAGGGGCAATGATAAAAGGTGGCAAAAATGAATGTTTCCAGTAGAACTGTAGTACTGATAAATGTCTTTGCTGCTGTTGGTTTGTTTACTCTTATCTCTATGAGATTTGGCTGGTTTATTTGATGTAGTGATTTTGCACGCAGCACGTACTGTCAGAGAAATCAGTGCTCTGACAGTACGCAAGATCATCTCATACTCTTACGATCTGCAATATTATCCTTAATGTTTAACCATGACGTGGCGGACGACGGTGTAATCCTCCAGCCCATAAAGTGACATATCCTTGCCGTAACCAGAAAGTTTCTGCCCACCGTGCGGCATTTCACTTACCAGCATGAAATGGGTATTGACCCAGGTACAACCATATTGCAGCCGCGCGCTGACGCGATGCGCCCTGCCCACATCTTTCGTCCATACCGAAGATGCAAGTCCGTACTGGCTGTCATTCGCCCAGTTCACCACCTGTTCTTCGTTGTCGAAGAGCGTAACACTCACTACCGGACCAAATACCTCTTTTTGCACGATGGCATCGTCCTGTAATGCGCCAGCCAGCAGCGTCGGCGCATAGTAATAGCCATTACCCTTGCGCTTTTCACCGCCAGTGATCACTTTGATGTGCCCTGTCGCTTTCGCCTCTTCTACCGCCTTGCTGACGCGTTCGAGATGCGCCAGCGAGCTTAAAGGTCCAAGCTCCGTAGACTCGTCATCCGGCGAACCCGATTTTAACGTTGCCACCGCAGCACCGAGTTTTTCCACCAGCGTATCGTAAATGCCTTTTTGCGCGTAGATCCGACAAGCCGCAGTACAATCCTGTCCGGCATTGTAATAGCCAAAAGTACGTACACCTTCGACCACTGCTTCAATATCCGCATCATCAAAAACAATCACTGGCGCTTTGCCACCAAGTTCCATATGAGTACGCTTAATGGACGGCGCGGTATGGCTGATGATGTGTTCCCCAGTGGCGATAGAACCCGTCAGCGACACCATCCGCACTTTGGGATGTCCGGTCAGCGGATCTCCCACCGTTTTGCCTCTGCCAAACAGCACGTTAATCACGCCAGCCGGGAAGATATCTTTCGCCAGCTCTGCCAACTTCAACGCGGTCAGCGGGGTAATTTCTGATGGTTTAAGCACTACGCAGTTCCCTGCCGCCAGCGCCGGAGCCAGTTTCCACGCAGCCATCATCAGCGGATAATTCCACGGTGCGATAGAAGCCACTACCCCCAACGGATCGCGACGGATCATCGAAGTATGACCTTCAAGATATTCACCTGCCGCCAGACCATTCAGGCAGCGCGCCGCACCGGCGAAAAAGCGAAAGACATCGACAATCGCCGGAATTTCATCATTGAACGCGCTATGCAGCGGTTTGCCACAATTACGGGACTCCAGTTCGGCAAAAACCTGACCATTTTCTTCAATAACATCAGCCAGTTTCAGCAGGCATTCCGCACGCGCTTTTGGCGTGGTTTGCCCCCATTCGGCAAATGCTGCATCTGCCGCGCGAACAGCAGCATTGACCTGCTCTGCGGATGCCTCGGCAATCTCCAGTAAAACGTCCCCCGTTGCCGGATTATAGACAGGCTGTTTTTCCCCTTCGCCGCTAACCAGTTCTCCGTTAATCAGTAACTTATGTTGCATAGCGTATTCCTGTATCAGTGGTTATTGACCATTGTCGCCTTCGCGGGTTAGCCACCAGGCCCCCAGGATCGGCAAGGTTGTTACCAACATAACCAGCAGTGCCACCACGTTGGTTACCGGGACATCACGCGGTCGCCCAAGCTGATTGAGCAACCACAACGGTAACGTTCGTTCATGACCTGCCGTAAATGTCGTCACGATGATTTCATCGAACGACAAGGCAAACGCCAGCATTCCTCCAGCCAGTAACGCCGAACTGAGATTCGGCAACACTACGTAGCGGAAGGTTTGCCAGCCATTGGCCCCAAGATCCATTGACGCCTCAACCAGACTCCACGAGGTGCGGCGAAAACGGGCGATGACATTGTTAAACACCACCACTACGCAAAAAGTCGCATGACCGACCACGATGGTGAAAAATCCCGGCTCCAGATTGATGGTTTTAAAGGCGGTTAATAGCGCCAGACCAGTGACAATGCCCGGCAGCGCAATGGGCAGCAGCAGTAACAACGAAATGGCGTTTTTACCGAAAAAGTCTCGTCGCCACAGCGCGGCAGCGGCCAGCGTCCCTAACACCAGCGCGATTAATGTCGCCAGCGCCGCCACTTTAAGTGACAGTGTCACGGAATCAAGAATATCACTACGCTGTGCTGCCACGCTAAACCAGCGCAGCGTCAGGCCCTGCGGTGGAAAACTAAACGCCGCATCTTCAGTGTTAAACGCATAGGCGGCGATTATCAGGATGGGAAAATGTAGGAAAACAACGCCGCCCCAGGCCGCCAGTTTGAGGAAAAACGGTGCGCGATCAGAGTGCATCGAACGCTCCCAGACGTTTCACGAACGCCAGGTACAGTGCGATAAGAACAATCGGCACCAGGGTGAATGCCGCCGCCATCGGCATATTGCCAATCGCCCCCTGCTGGGAATAAACCATATTGCCGATAAAATATCCTGGAGGGCCAACCAGCTGCGGGACAATAAAATCGCCCAGCGTGAGTGAGAAGGTAAAGATAGAGCCAGCGGCAATACCCGGGATCGCCAGCGGCAGCACCACATAGCGAAAGGTTTGTCGTGGACGCGCACCAAGATCAGCCGACGCCTGCAACAATGATGGCGGCAAACGTTCAAGCGCCGCCTGCACGGGCAGGATCATGAACGGCAGCCAGATATAGAGAAATACCAGAAAACGCCCCAGCCCGGAAGTTGACAGCGTATTTCCGCCCACCGCCGGTAGCGTGAGGAACGCAGTCAGCAGTGGTTCCAGCCCCAGATGATGTAAAAACCACTGCGCTACGCCATCTTTTGCCAGCAATAACGTCCAGGCATAGGCTTTAACAATGTAGCTCGCCCACATCGGCAACATTACCGCGATATAAAAAAACGCTTTCATTTTTCCGCTGGTATAGCGCGCCATATACCATGCCATTGGAAAAGCCAGAATGACGCTGGCGATAGTGACTGCCACAGCCATAGTCAGCGTGCGGACAATGATGTCGTAATTCGCCGGATTAAACAGCGCACGGATGTTCGCCAGCGTCAGTTCCGGCGTTACCGACATGGTGAAATCGTCAAAGGTATAAAAGCCCTGCCATAACAGCGTTAGCAGCGAGCCGAAATAGACAATGCCAAACCACATTAGCGGGCCAAGCAGCAGCAAAAACAGCCCCAGCCCCGGATTCCGCCAGAAGAAACCGGACACCTTACCCAGACCTGGACGTGAAGGTGATTGCAATACGTTCATCGCCATTCACCTCTCCTCAACCAGCGCCACCATCACATCACGCGACCAGGAAACCATCACCTGTTGTCCGGGCGTGAGCGTGGCAGGCAGTTCTTCGCCTGTCATATTGGCCTGACTCACCAGCAGTTTTTCACCGCCGCTCAGTGTCAGTTCAAAACGGGTCGCTGCGCCCTGATACTGCACCGCCTGGATCGTGCCATTAGCCTGCATTTCTCCAGGGGTGTTGAGGCGGATATGTTCCGGTCGTAGTGCGAAGCTTCCCGTCATGCCACAAAGTTTCTCTGCCATCAGTCCATCAAAAACATTCGATGTCCCAACGAATCCCGCAACAAACGGCGTGCGCGGGCGCATATAGAGATCGCGCGGAGAATCGACCTGTTCAATGCGTCCATTATTGAAAACCGCCACCCGATCGGACATCGATAACGCTTCGCCCTGATCGTGGGTAACGAAGATAAAAGTGATACCGAGAGACTGTTGCAGCTTTTTCAGCTCAAGCTGCATTTGCTCGCGCAATTTGAGATCCAGCGCGCCGAGCGGTTCATCCAGCAACAACACACGCGGTTCGTTCACCAGTGCTCTGGCGATGGCGACTCGCTGGCGCTGACCACCAGAAAGTTGTGACGGTTTACGTTGCTGTACAAACCCCAACGCCACTTTCTCAAGCGCCTCTTGCGCCATTGCGTGCCGCTGCTTTTTATTCACGCCTTTGACCATCAGCCCGTAGGCTACGTTGTCAAGAATCGACATATGCGGAAATAGCGCGTAGTCCTGGAAGACAGTATTCACGTCCCGCTCCCACGGTGGCAGATTGCTGGCGGGCGTACCAAAAATAGAGATAGCCCCGCCGGAAAGCTGTTCGAATCCAGCAATCAGGCGCAGGCAAGTGGTTTTGCCGGAGCCGGACGGCCCCAGCATAGAGAAGAACTCACCATCTTTTATCGCAATACTGACGCCATCTACTGCGCGCACGTCACCGTACAACCGTGAGACGTTGTCAAACTCCACTGCGTACGTCATAAAACACCCCAGCGAAGTTAGCGACCGCCCATAATGGCAATGTAATCCTGCGTCCAGCGACTGTAGGGAACAAACTTGCCCCCTTCTGCTATAGGCGTTTTCCAGAAGGCGATTTTATCGAAATAGTTAAAACCGTTTGTTTCACAACCTTTCTCGCCTAATAACGGACTGGCTTTACACCCTTGCGGCACTACTGGTAGCGAGCCAAACCAGGCCGCCACATCGCCCTGCACTTTTGGGGTTAATGACCAGTTCATCCATTTGTAGGCGCAAACCGGATGTTTCGCTTCGCTATGTAGCATGGTGGTGTCAGCCCAACCGGTAACGCCCTCCTTCGGGAAAACGGTAGCGACAGGCTGGCCTTCGGCTTTCAGGGCGTTGGCCTGATAGGGCCATGCACTGGAAGCCACCACACCCTCGTTTTTGAAATCGCTCATTTGCACGGTAGTGTCATGCCAGTAGCGATGGATCAAATTATGTTGATCGCGCAGCACTTTCAGCACCGCCTGATACTGTTCTTCGGTGAGTTGATACGGATCACTGATGCCCAACTGTGGCTGCGTGGCTTTGACGAACAACGCGGCATCCGCAATGTAGATAGGGCCATCATAAGCCTGTACCCGGCCTTTATTGCTCTTGCCGTCCGGCAGATTCTGCTCAACAAAAACCACTTGCCAGCTATCCGGCGGCGTCGGGAAGGTTTTAGTGTTGTACATCAGCAGGTTCGGCCCCCATTGGTAAGGTGTGCCGTAAACTTTGCCGCCAACGTTAAACCAGTCGCCTTTAACCACGCGCGGATCGAGCGCTTTCCAGTTGGGAATCAAGGCGGTATTAATTGGCTGCACGCGTTTGCCCATAATCAAACGCAGCGAGGCATCGCCGGATGCCGTAACCAGATCGTAACCCCCTTTGGCCATCAGACTGACCATTTCATCGGAAGTCGCGGCGGTTTTAACATTCACCGCGCAGCCTGTCTCTTTTTCGAATTGCGTTACCCAGTCGTACTGTTTATCAGTTTGTCCGCGTTCGATGTATCCCGGCCAGGCGATAATATCCAGTCGCCCTTCCGGATTCTCTAAATTGGTAGGCGGTTCGGCGGCGTGAGCGGTCATTATTGTCATGCTGAGCGCACACAGGCTGCTGCGGGCAAATGTCTTGCTCATAAGGTCTTACTCCTGTCGTAATTAATTGTTCAGCCGCCGTGCCGTAAAAATATCTCCTTGTTTAACCATAGACGGCGGCTTACAGGCACACCTTCGGCCCTGAGAAAATTTAATCAGGTTGTGAGCTACCGCGCATTATGCCGTCTGTAAGGTTATCTTCTGGAGTATAGACAAGGAGTTAGGATATATGACTGCTATTCGAAATTCATATTACCCAACCTGAGAGGAATTAAATTAAACGCTATTACAGCCGTTCTTGAATAAGTTTGCCTAATTGTTTTACCGCCTGTTCTTCACGTTCTCCCCACTGCCACGCGGTATTAAAACGAAAAAAACGTGACCAGTTTTCACCGGTAGAAAACATATTACCCGGCGCAATACTGATATGATGCGTCAGTGCCACCAGGCTTAATTCTCCTGCATCTAACGGCTCGGGGAGCTCCAGCCAGAGAAAATAACCGCTGTCATTGTGATGAATTTTGACTTCCGCAGGCAGATAACGCAGCAAAGCCTGCCAGGCGCGTTGTTTACGTTCCGCAAGCTGGCGACGCAGGCGACGAAGATGAGCATCGTATCGGCGAGTAGAAAGGTAATCCACCAGCGCAAGCTGCATCGGTGAGCTGGTGGAAAGCGTACTCATCAACTGCAAGCGTTGAATTTTACGTGCATGTTTTCCGGCGGCGACCCAACCAATACGAAAACCAGGCACCAGACATTTCGAAAACGAAGAGCAATGCAAAACACCATCGTGGCGATCCCACGCTTTCGCAGGCAGCGGTTTTTCCCGTCCAAAATAAAGTTCGCTATAAACGTCATCTTCAATCAGCGTTACGTTGTACTGATTGAGCAACGCTACCAGCCGCACTTTTTTCTGCGGCGTTAAGGTAAATCCAAGTGGGTTCTGGCTATTAGTCATCAGCCAGCACGCTTTCACCGGATACTCCTGCAACGCCAGTTCCAGCGCCTGAAGATCGATCCCTTCTTTAATATCCGTCGCTACCGATAAAGCCTTCAGCCGTAACCGCTCCAGCGCCTGCAACGCGCCGTAGAAACAAGGATTCTCTACTATCACCCAATCGCCCGGTTCAGTTACCGCTTGCAAACTGAGGTTTAATGCCTCTAACGCCCCGGCGGTAATGACAATTTCATCAGGTGAAATGGTGATGCCCTGTAAGGCATAGCGACGAGCAATAGCCTGACGCAGTTCTACGTTTCCTGGCGGTAAGTTTTCAATCACGCTCATCGCCGTGGCGGTTTTGCTTACCTGCGCCAGCGAGCGGTTTAGTTGTTGGAGGGGGAAAAGTCGCGGGTCGGGAAAGGCCGAGGCAAACGGAACTACCGACGGATCGCGACTGGCCTGCAACATATCAAAAATATAGGTGTTGATATCGACTGCTTCATCTCGTGTGACTGGAATGACTGTCGCTTTCGGCATTTTTATTGCCTGTGGCGCAACGTAATAACCCGATTGCGGTCGCGCGATAATATATCCCTGACTTTCGAGCAACTGATAGGCATGGCTGACAGTCATAAAGCTCATGCCAGAAAGCGCCACCTGGTCACGCAACGAAGGCAAACGATCGCCGGGTTGCCAGATACCCGACGCAATCTGCTCGCGTAATTGTTCTGCAAGCTGCTGGTATTTTTTCATTATCGAATCGTAATTATGTGCAGATGATTCGGCAGTCTATATCAGTTGTTAAAAATGACAACTTTTCATTAACCGTAATCAAACCATCACCAGCGATAACTCTTTGCCAAGCGCATTAGCCGCGAGCTGGACGGCGTCGATTTTTGTCGCATGGTGCAAATTAAATAGGCGAGTAATCTCCTGTTTATGTTTGCCAATTCGCCGGGCTAACTCTTGCTGAGTGATTTCTGACTGTAAAAAAGCATTTAACAGCAATACCTTAGAGGCGACGCTCAAAGGCACTTCAATAAAGTGATCGTGACTATTTAATGGCGAAGTTTACCTCCGTGTGTAATGTGCTCGAAAATAGCACTAAATCGCCGCAACGGCAGAATGCAATGCAAAATCAGGAAGGAAGATTCCAGAATTTCTTTGCTCTAATTTGCAAAACTGAATAATAACCTCAAGAAACGATCGGCATCATAGCGGCAAAAGGTTAGAAAAAGGTGGCGGGATGTTTTCGAAGGCGTTATCGGTTGTCTTATTAACGTGTGCACTGTTCTCAGGACAACTCATGGCAGGGCACAAAGGACATGAATTTATGTGGGTAAAGAATGTGGATCATCAGTTGCGTCATGAAGCGGACAGCGATGAATTGCGTGCTGTGGCGGAAGAGTCGGCGGAAGGTTTGCGCGAGCATTTTTACTGGCAAAAATCGCGCAAACCAGAAGCGGGACAGCGTTGAGTCGTGTGTTGCCGGATGCGGCGTGACACCTTACCCGGCAGGCAATATCATGCAGATTTGATGAGTGGTGAGTAACCCGAAAACTGGCGTTTTACCCTTTTCGCTTCGGCAATGTTTTCAGCAGATCATCCGGACTTACGGATGCCACTACGCTTCCCGGTAACGGCATTTTCAGTATGTGATTTTTGATTTTGCCAATGACGTGCATCTCGCATGGGCGGCAATCAAACTTTAGCGTTAATACTTCATCGCCGTTAACCAGTTGCATTGGCGTCGCCTTCCAGCTTTTGATATTGCCTTTCGCCTGTTTCGGGCACAGATTGAAGGCAAAGCGCAGACAATGCTTGGTGATCATCACCGGGACTTCGCCCTTCTCTTCATGTGCCTCATACGCCGCGTCAATCAGTTGCACTCCATAGCGATGATAAAATTCACGCGCTTTCTGGTTGTATACGTTCGCGAGGAAACTCAGATGCGTTTGCGGATAAACTGGCGCAGGATCAGCAACCGGTTTACGGCTGCCGCGCTGGTAACTGGCAAGACGCGCAGCATCAAGCATATCGGCGGCTTCACGGCGGAACTGGTTTAACAGACTGTTTGGTACAAACAGCGCCCCCGGCAAATTAATTTGCACATTGCGGGCGTAATAGATGGTTTGCCCCAGTTTTGCCAGACCATCCTTCAGATTGTTCATTGCTTTTTCGGCGTTATTGGCTTCGTCGAACTGCCCGTCCAGCGTATGTGTGATGCTGACACCCTCTTCACTGGTGAGGGTCAGAATCAGTTGTTCCTGCCAGCCGCCCAGTTCAATGTCTACCGCCACCCGACGTTCGCTGGAGGTTTTTGTCAGTGCCTGCTGCCAGTTATGATCAAGATTACGGTTTAGTGGGTGATGCGGGCGAATTTTGTGCAAATCTGCTGGCATTTCATTGGGCCAGACGCGGTACTGATTTTCTCCGGTTTTCTCTACCGTATTGGCACGAAAACCGACGACTTCACGTTTAATCATCACGTTCAGGCCATCGCCATTTGCCAGTGGCTCGGTAACGGCAACATCAATATGATCTTTCGCTACTTTCAATACTTCGCCCACCGGCAGGCCGATAAATTTCGGCGAATCGAACGCGCCAATATCGCCTTTACGGGCATTCACAAAATAATCTGTGCTACCACGGTGGAAAGTCTTTTCCGTCGATGGAACAAAGAAATGTTCAGTACGACCTGATGAAGCGCGCGCCAGATCGCCACGTTCTTCAATAATGGCATCCAGCATCTGACGATAATGGGCGGTGATATTCTTCACGTAGCTCATATCTTTGTAACGCCCTTCAATCTTGAAGGAGCGTACGCCAGCATCAATCAGCGCGCCGAGGTTGGCAGTCTGATCGTTATCTTTCATCGACAGCAGATGTTTTTCATAGGAAACCACCCGCCCCTGATCGTCTTTCAATGTGTATGGCAAACGGCACGCCTGCGAGCAATCGCCACGGTTGGCGCTACGCCCTGTTTGCGCATGAGAAATGTAGCACTGACCCGAATAGGCCACGCACAATGCGCCATGAATAAAGAATTCAATGGTCGCGTCCGTGGCCTGGTGAATCGCGCGGATCTGCTCAAGATTCAGCTCTCGCGCCAGCACAATCTGCGTGAAGCCAACATCAGAGAGGAACTTCGCTTTTTCTACTGTACGAATGTCGCACTGCGTACTGGCGTGCAGTTCAATCGGCGGAATATCAAGTTCCAGAATCCCCATATCCTGAACAATCAGCGCATCGACGCCGGTCTGGTAGAGGTCAGTAATCAGCCGTTGCGCGGGTTCCAGCTCATCATCATGCAAAATGGTGTTAAGCGTGACGAAAATTTTTGCACCATAACGATGGGCAAACGGCACCAGCTCGGCAATATCTTTCAGGCTATTACTGGCATTATGACGGGCACCAAAACCAGGGCCGCCGATATAAACAGCATCGGCACCGTGCAAAATAGCTTCGCGGGCAATGGCGGCATCGCGTGCCGGACTTAACAGTTCAAGACGATGAGAAGATACGGTCACTTTCTTATCCAGTAGCTGAAAAATGGCGGCTATTTTAGCCACAAGCGCGACGTTGCGAAATAGTTTTCCCGCTTAACTGCGCGGGTAATGGATGAGGGAATGAAAATGTACGGTTTGCTCCCCTCCATTACGATAGACATGCGTGACGTCTGCAGCAAATCGAGCGCCTTCCCCACAATTAAGGCTCTGCCATTCACCATCAACGCACAGATCAAGTTGTCCATCAATGACGACAACATGTTCGATTACCCCCTTCTCATGGGGCGTCGATTCGCTTATTGCACCGGGTGCCATCTGAATCGAGAAGTGTTCAAAGCAGAGTTGTGGATCATAAGGAAACAGCGAAGTGATCACCATCGCCTGCCGTTGTGGATCATAAACTGAAGGCGTAACGGACTGCGGCGGAGAAATAAATGTTGAAAATGGCACGTTCAACCCGGTGGCAATTTTCCATAATGTCGCGACCGTCGGGCTGGATTCATTACGCTCAATCTGCCCTAACATCGCTTTAGAAACGCCCGTCGCTTCTGCCAGTCGCGAAAGACTCCAGCCGCGCTGCTGACGTAGTTGTTTAAGTGTGGTGGATAAAAAGCGAGCGAGATTTTCCATGCGACTCCTCCGGCAAAACGGAAGTTTATCACTTGTGCGTTATAACGGACAAATGCTACGTTAGCCGTACGTTATAACGCACGAGGTGACTATGCGTCTGTTTTCTATTCCTCCACCCACGCTACTGGCGGGGTTTCTGGCGGTATTAATTGGCTACGCCAGTTCAGCGGCAATAATCTGGCAAGCAGCGATTGTCGCCGGAGCCACCACTGCACAAATCTCTGGCTGGATGACGGCGCTGGGGCTGGCAATGGGCGTCAGTACGCTGACTCTGACATTATGGTATCGCGTACCTGTTCTCACCGCATGGTCAACGCCTGGCGCGGCTTTGTTGGTCACCGGATTACAGGGACTAACACTTAACGAAGCCATCGGCGTTTTTATTGTCACCAACGTGTTAATAGTCCTCTGCGGCATAACGGGACTCTTTGCTCGTCTGATGCGCATTATTCCGCACTCGCTTGCGGCGGCAATGCTTGCCGGGATTTTATTACGTTTTGGTTTACAGGCGTTTGCCAGTCTGGATGGTCAATTTACGTTGTGTGGCAGTATGTTGCTGGTATGGCTGGCAACCAGGGCCGTTGCGCCGCGCTATGCGGTAATTGCCGCGATGATTATTGGGATCGTGATCGTTATCGCGCAAGGTGACGTTGTCACAACTGATGTTGTCTTTAAACCCGTTCTCCCCACTTATATTCCCCCTGATTTTTCGTTTGCTCACAGTCTGAGCGTTGCACTCCCCCTTTTTCTGGTGACGATGGCATCGCAAAACGCACCGGGTATCGCAGCAATGAAAGCAGCCGGGTATTCGGCTCCTGTTTCGCCGTTGATTGTGTTTACTGGATTGCTGGCGCTTGTTTTTTCCCCTTTCGGCGTTTATTCCGTCGGTATTGCGGCAATCACCGCGGCTATTTGCCAAAGCCCGGAAGCGCATCCGGATAAAGATCAACGTTGGCTGGCCGCTGCCGTTGCTGGTATTTTTTATTTGATCGCAGGTCTGTTTGGTAGTGCCATTACCGGGATGATGGCTGCCCTGCCCGTAAGTTGGATCCAGATGCTGGCAGGTCTTGCGCTGTTGAGTACCATTGGCGGCAGTTTGTATCAGGCGCTGCATAATGAGCGTGAGCGCGACGCGGCGGTGGTGGCATTTCTGGTAACGGCAAGTGGATTGACGCTGTTCGGGATTGGTTCTGCGTTTTGGGGATTAATTGCCGGAGGCGTTTGTTACGTGGTGTTGAATTTAATCGCTGACAGAAACCGATAATAAAAAGCGCCATCTAACGATGGCGCGTCTGGAACTACTTTTTGTTAACGTCAAACATGGTGGCATCGGTCGCCATGTCATCAATAACTTGTTTAATATTTTCGAAAGCCATTGGCGTACTTTCGTTATTCAGGTCTTTACCTTCGCCCTGACGAACGACCTTGATAACCGGTTTATTAGTCGCTGCATCAATCAGCTCACCTTCAAAATACAAGCGAGTATCCATGGTACGGTGGCCTGTAGCCATTTGCGTCCCCGCAACCACTAATGCAACAGGAACCACTTCATAGAATTGCAGCCCTTCTTTACTGGTATCTACACCGGTAATGGCCCCACGGAAAATCAGACTACGCGGCCCAGCGGTGGTAACCAGTGGTTTACGCTGCGCTATCGCTTCTTTCATTTCGGTGTTGGTATAGTTCAAAATTTTATCCAGAACTTTCTGCCCTACCTGGGTAGAAGGTTTCGGTACCGGATAATAAGTGATTGGGTTCCAGACGATGCTGTCATATTTGCTTTGATCAAAACTCGGATCTACCCAACGTAAAACAGGTTTACCTGTTGCCGAGGTTGTTTCTTTTAAATCAGAGTAATTGTTTAAAAAACCAGAATATTTATCTGGCTGGGTGATTTTAGAAGCACAACCAGACAGAGCCAACAAGCCGCATAAAGCTGCAACTTTCGCAAATGATGTGGTACGCATGAATAGTTTCCTGAGATGATTATATTACTTTCTAAGTTATAGCAAAAAGCGCCGCTTCGTGTTGTGGCAAAAAAAGTGTTGGTGAAAATAAATTTTTTAGCCCCTTTTCAGACGACATAGTCAATGCCGAAAAAGGGGCTAAGTCAATCATCAGTAGTTAAATTTCAGTAAGTTAAGCGGCTAAAAAACTTCGACTACTGTGATTAATTTCACATCCCTTCGATAAAAAATATGCTTACCGAAAAGAAGAACAGTAAACCATCTCAGCGTGGGGAATTTTCACGCGCTTTGTTATTACCGGATCATTTTTTACGTGCCAGCATCGTGGCGAAACGCAGTTTAATACGATTACCGTTGGCGTCGGTGCGGTGCAGTTCGCCGACGTCTTCATTGTATTTCACCATCTCCCAGCCTTCGTAATATCGACGTAATTCCCCCTCTTTGAAGGCAAACGGGAAGCCGACGGTACATGGATAATCAGCGGTATCCATCGCCGCCACAATCAGGTTGTAACCGCCAGGTTTAGTGCAACGTTGCATATTGGCAATCAGCCCTGGGATGGTTTTAGCCTCAAGGAACATCAGCACCACAGTAGAAAGAATAAAATCGTACTGTCCATCAAATGTGAGGTTATTCAGATCAACGACCCGGGTGTGTAAATTATCCAGATTTTCAATGGACTTAATGCGCTCGACGTTGGCGATACTCATGGCATTTTTATCCCATGCGTCAACATCATAACCATTGGCTGCCAGGTAAAGACTGTTACGACCATTGCCACAGCCCAGATCCAGCGTTTTACCCGGTTTAACCACTTTCACCGCTTCCAGCACTTCAGAGTGTGTGCGGGTTAATTCATATTTATCAGTAAAATAGTTTTCATCACGAATGATCATTCTTTGTCCTCTGCTTTCATTAAAACGGCGCGCTCGGTTCTGACTAACAATTTTCCCTGCATCAGAAGCGCAAAAGTACGGATGAGCAGTATTGCAATAATAAAATTGGTAAAGATAAACAGCGGCACCGCCAGCGTATGGAAAAATCCATTATCGCTGCCACTCCCCAGATGCAAACCGGTGGTTGCCAGTGCAGATACACCGAACGAGAAACTCCAGAATGAAGCATTAAATGGCTGGGAGAGATACCATGGCATCAGACGTAGCATAAACAGCAGTTGCAGCAGTCCATAACCGAAAAGCATTTTCGCCAGCGTGTCACCCTCGCCGCCGTTGACGCTCAGCCAGGCACTACAGGCCACCAGCGCAGGAGCGAGCTGAATGCCGAGTGATGTCCGCAGTGTCGTGGGTAATTCTCCCGAACTGCGCAGACGCTGCAAGATCACCGGTTCCAGGCTTAGCCATGAGAAAACGCCTGCGCCTAAAAACACCAGACCGGCGTCGGTGTAGCCCAACGCACCACAGGCCATTGCGCTGATAAAGTTGTTGGCAACTGTCGGCAGATACAGTCCAGGCGTGGTAGCTTCTTCAGGGTGAGATCCGCGCCATAATCCCGCAGTTTGCCAGGCGGCATAAGCCAACTGAACCACGACACCAAAACTGAACAGGCACACCGCCAGTGGGCGAAACCACGGAACAAAACCAATCGCCACCAGCATCGTCGTTGCCGGAAACAAACTCACAAAACTGCTCAGCACTGGATGGCGCACTTCTGCCAGCACGCTATGCGGAAAGCGTATGAGTCGGGTAATAAATGCGCCAGTCAATAATCCCCAGATGATCATCGCCAGAATCACCAGCCCATCCCCCAACCAGTGGCTGACCTGCCAAACCTGGCTGGCATAGCGCCAGGCAAATCCCATCCCTATCGTCCCCAACACAATACCAAAGTAGCCTGCCGGCAAATTGAGCACTTTATCGCTCTGCATCTTCTTACTCATTTTGTTTAATTTATAAAGTATATTTGAAATGCATTTTATGGAATTTTCTCGAGCATAGCCAGAGCCGCAGAATTTGCTACGGTTATAGTAAGTCACCTGTGGGAAAACGCTATGCGTAAATATCGTCTAAGTGAAGAACAGCGAGCCTTTAGTTATCAGGAAGATGGCACTAAAAAAAGTGTGTTATTACGGCAAATTATCGCCATGAGCGATTTTAACGATGTGATAGCAGGAAGCGCTGGCGGCTGGATCGATCACGAAACGGTGTTAGCACAGGAAGGAAATTGCTGGATTTACGACCAGAATGCTATTGCATTCGGCGGAACGGTGATTTCCGGGAATACGCGTATCACCGGCACCAGCGTGCTGTGGGGAGAGGTTTACGCAACGGATAATGTCTGGATCGATAATAGTGAAATCAGCCAGGGTGCATATATAAGTGACAGTGTCACCATTCGTGACTCATTAGTTTGTGGTCAATGTAGAATATTTGGTCACGCCTTAATTGATCAACATTCTATGATCGTCGCCGCACAAGGCTTAACGCCCGACCATCAACTCCTGCTACAAATTTATGATCGCGCAAAGGTTAGCGCCTCGCGTATTGTCCACCAGGCACAAATTTATGGCGATGCCGTCGTCCGGTATGCTTTTATTGAACATCGCGCCGAAGTTTTTGATTTTGCCAGCGTTGAAGGTAATGAAGAGAACAACGTCTGGCTATGCGATTGCGCTAAAGTCTACGGTCACGCGCAGGTGAAAGCTGGCATAGAAGAAGATGCCATTCCGACGATTCATTACAGTTCGCAGGTGGCGGAATATGCCATTGTGGAAGGTAATTGTGTGTTAAAACATCATGTCTTGATTGGCGGAAATGCCGTGGTATGCGGCGGACCGATTCTGCTCGACGAGCACGTTGTCATACAAGGTGAGAGCCGTATTACTGGTGCGGTGATAATTGAAAACCATGTGGAGTTAACCGACCACGCCGTCGTTGAAGCCTTTGATGGCGACACGGTTCATGTCCGTGGTCCAAAAGTCATTAACGGCGAGGAGCGCATTACTCGAACGCCGTTGGCAGGGTTATTGTGAATCGATAATACGCGCGTATAAGTTCACATCATCATAGGCATCATTCAGGAACTCAGCCTGTTTAAGGCAACCTTCAAGGATAAAACCATTGCGCAACGCTACCTGATTGCTTTGCGGATTGTCCACCCGACATTTGATCACGAAGCGTCTAAGTTCACCAGACTGAGCGTAATGATGAATCAATGCCTGCAGCGCCTGAGAAATGATCCCCTGCCCCTGATGAGATTCGTCGAGCCAGTAGCCGATTTCAGCGGTTTTATTCAGTGGTTCAATACGATTAAAAGAGATAACGCCGATAAGTTCATCTTCTTTGAAAATCATGAACATTTTGGCATAGCCGCGTTGATGCAACATCACATTACCCTGCACCGTTTTTCGCGTGTCCTCTTCACTTTGAACAAACTGCGGCCAGTTTAGCGACTGCTGTAACCAGGTTTTATTTTTACAGATTAACTGATAAAGAGGTGTGACATGACTTTTCGCAACAGCATGTAATTCAAGTGATTCGCTTACTTTTATCGTTTCAGTCATCTTATCTCCAGTCAATCCATGCAGCTGTTAAAAAAGCCGCCTGGCTGGCGGCTTAGGAAAGTTTACACCTCTTTGACGCTCACCTGCTGCAGGATTTTGAGCATCTCATCTTTTAACTGTAGCTTTTGTTTTTTCATGCGGACCACTTCCGCATTGTACCCTCGACCGTCGGAACCTTCCTTTCTGGCAATTTCATGATCAAGTTTATTGTGTTTATCGAACAAGGACATAAAGCGAGGATTTTCGTTTTTCAGACGGGATATTAAATCTCGGTATTCTGGAAACATACGCACTCCCTGTTAGTGGCTGACAAGGTGTATCTGAAATACACACCATCAGATTACTCATTTAACTTAGGGAAAAATGCGAGCGGGATCGTGTTTAACCAGACGGCACCTCCCGAAGAAGATGCCGAAGAAAAAACGATTAACTCATCACGCGGTCATCAACATACTGACGTTTATCCAGCGCTGGCGGGAAATACTGATACAGCCATGTTTCACTGATAGCGTCGCCCTGACAACGCAGATACATCCGCATATCGACCGGATCAGTGGAGTCCGAAGTCGGATACCAGTCAAACTGAATACGATAACCATCAATGGGTTCAATATAGAGAATTTCGATTTGCTTCGCTTCCCCACTGGAAAGCGTAATCACCGGCTCAATGCCTTTTGGCGCGGCAGCTTTCAGATCGCCACCAACGAAATCGACGGCAAAACGTCGCGCCCATTTTTCGGGATAGTGTTCACCTGGCGCCCAACCTTCCGGGAAACCGCCCATGCCGGTACGCGTCGCCATAACGCGCGCTAATGGGCAATGAACAGGCGGTTGCGCACTCCAGTACAGACGATACTGGAATGCAAACTCATCACCCGCTTTTACAGCTTTTTCTGGCTGCCAGAAGCAGACAATGTTATCCAGCGTTTCGCCCGTTGTTGGGATTTCCATCAGGCCGATGGTGCCCTTACCCCACTTGTTACGCGGTTCCACCCACAGACTTGGGCGTTTGTTATACCAGCCCATAATGTCCTGATAATGGGAGAAATCACGATCCAGTTGCAATAAACCAAACCCTTTCGGGTTGTTGTCGGTGTAAGCATTGAACTGCAATTTTTGCGGATTGTTCAGCGGACGGCAAATCCACTCGCCGTTGCCCCGCCACATGGACAGACGATCAGAGTCATGGATTTGCGGATGAATGGTGTCGCACATCCGACGTTCATTAGTACCGCAGCTGAACATACTGGTCATCGGTGCAATGCCCAGCTGTTTAATGTCTTTGCGCGCATACAGGTGATTTTCCACATCCATAATCACCTGATTTTTCTCACAATGGATAGTGAACTTATAGGCACCAGTAATGCTGGCGCTATCGAGCAACGCATAAACAGTAAAGGTGGTTGCCCCTGGTTTTACCGTATCAAACCAGAAGGCGGTAAAGTCGGGGAACTCTTCTTTGCTGTCGGTGTAAGTGTCGATCGCCAGGCCGCGGGCCGACAAACCGTATTGATATGTGTCATCAACGGCGCGGAAATAACTCGCGCCGAGGAATGATACTACATCACGGCGCGCCAGTTCGGGGGCTTTAAACACGCGAAAACCGGCAAAACCGAGATCGCTTTGCCCTTCTAATTGTTTGGTATCCACACCCGCATCGTTGTATTTGAACAACTCCGGGCGAAAGTGAATTTCACGCGCCAGATGTGTTGCTGGATCTACAGAAAACATACGAACGCGGCGACGGAATCCCATTCCCATATGGAAAAACTGAGCGTCCAGTTGACGGTTCTCAACGTTATGCCAGAGCGATTTTTCGGCGTCGTATTGAATACTGTTATAAGCCTGCGGCGTCATTGTCGCCAAAGTGTCAGGTAACGGACGTGGTGCACCACGCCATGCTGTTTGCGCTAAGTCGTGCGCCATTGACTGTAGAATGGAGAAGTCAAAACGCTGGGTTTGCCCGTCGGCAATATCAGAATCGGCCGCGAATGCCGCCTGAGAAAAAAGAGAAGCAATGCCGCTGGTACCGCACACGGCGGCCATAGCCATTGAAGCTTTAATAAATCGTCTACGATCCATACCTGAAAGTGAGTCCTTCTGGTGTTGTGAATGGTCCCGCGCTGGTCATTTTCAGCGGCAAGAAAGTGCTTATTTATGACCGCTCACTCTAGACAATATTTATTAATAATCCAATTGTTGAAATCAGAGAATATGCATAAATTGGCATTTTTTTTATGTCGATGGGATGAGCCTGATTCGTTTGTAAAATCAGGCAAATTTTTGCAAAGGCGGATGGTCAGAATTTAAAGCAAACCACAGCGACGTTTACTGCGTTCTTCCGCTTCCTGATAAAGCTGGAACTCATCCAAAACCGGACACCCCAACGCCTGCTCAAATGCTTCGCGACTGGCATCACCGTGATTGCATGCCTGCGTTTCATTACCCAGATTTGACTGGAAGATCCCCGCCGCGCTAACGGGCAAGAAATCTTCATAGGTAATGGGTTGCGCCACTACCCAACCACGTTCTATTAAGGGCTGTGGATCGTCTCCGGGATTAATCGCCTGACGATGCGCCTCACCCGAAGGCGTCAGACGGTACCGGAACCATCCCAGCCCTTGCTGACGCATTAAAAACTCACTGTCAGGAAAAGTGCGGAAGGTTTCCTGTAAATGCATTTGGTGAGTGAGATTATCCTGCCCGGTTCCAGCGTTCCGCAGAAGATCATCATACAGTTGTCGCCCTTTCGGCGTTAATGCCACACCACGCTGCTCAATTTCACCAAAGCGCGCGGTATGCGTGCCCTGTTTCTGCCCCGCAAACAACACCGTCTCTTCCAGTGCTTTAAAGCTGGTCTGGCGTAGTAAAATCGGCACCTCGCGGCGCGGCGGCCCTTCGATCAGAACTTTGGGTTCAATTCCGCATTCAGGCATCATCGACTGCACCCGGTCAATATCCAGCGTACGTGGCGTCAGATGGTTGATATGGCATCCAGGAAAACAGACCACATCAGCAATCAACCGATGTTCGTTGTGCAAGGCGCGATAGGTTTCTTCATCTACCGTTGCTGACTGGTGCCAACGAAACGTTTCCAGGGCTTCCTGCACAAACTCCTGTGCCTGTGTTTCGTTAAAACCGCCCTGCTGCTCATATTCCTCTAACAGTTGTCGACAACGTGGGGTGAAGATATCGCGCTGATGCAGAATCTCCGCCGCTTTCTGGCGCAAAATTTCGTTCTCGATAAGCTCAAGACGGAGTAACGAGGTAAAAACGCGGAAGGGATTACGCGCCAGAGAAGCATCATCAATGGGCCGAAATGCTGTCGAATGTACCGGCACCCCTGCCTGCGAGAGATCGTAATAGCTCACCGGGTACATCCCCATAATGGCAAACATCCGCCGAAGAGTAGCAAGCTCTTGTGCAGTCCCAACGCGAATCGCCCCATGACGTTCAACATTCAGTCGCGCCAGCTCGTCTGCATTTACCATTTTTTCGTGCAGTTGAGGATTGTTTTCCAGCACCGCCAGATTTACATCAGCTACCAGTTCCAGCAGCGTGCCATACTGCGGAACTTCTTGCTGGTACATGGCTGACATTGCCTGCGAAAACTGTTCCCGAATCTCATCCGCCGTGATGCTGTTCGCCATAGTGTCTGCCTCCAGTGGTCAGTAATCTGGAGTGTAGGTAACCGCATTCACTCCGGCTGGAAGAATTTACAAACTGTGATCTCGCCGCGAAAACATCAATATTATCCATTTTGCTGTAACATAGTTGCTTTAATTGTTAATAATATCTTGCAATCAAGTTATCATAATAAAACAACTTCACTTGTCAGCGACACCGCTTCGTTTTTAACATCGCTTATGGAAAAAAATAGTCTGTTTAGTCAGCGCATCCGTTTGCGCCACCTTCATACATTCGTAGCTGTCGCACAACAAGGAACTTTGGGGCGCGCGGCTGAAACCCTTAATTTGAGTCAACCTGCGCTCTCTAAGACATTGAATGAACTGGAGCAGCTGACGGGCGCTCGCTTGTTTGAGCGTGGTCGTCAGGGGGCGCAACTTACCTTACCCGGCGAACAATTTTTAACGCATGCAGTCAGAGTTCTTGACGCCATCAACACTGCCGGACAGTCGCTTCATCGTAAAGAAGGTCTTAATAATGATGTCGTCAGGGTTGGTGCGCTACCTACTGCGGCACTAGGGATATTACCTTCGGTTATAGGTCAGTTTCATCAGCAACAAAAAGAGACGACCTTGCAAGTTGCGACAATGAGTAACCCTATGATTCTGGCGGGTTTAAAAACCGGGGAAATCGATATCGGCATTGGTCGGATGTCAGATCCTGAACTGATGAACGGGCTTAATTATGAACTGCTGTTTCTTGAATCGCTGAAGCTGGTTGTCCGCCCCAATCACCCGCTACTTCAGGAGAACGTAACGCTAAGCCGGGTGCTGGAATGGCCGGTCGTTGTATCACCAGAAGGCACTGCGCCACGCCAGCATTCAGATGCATTAGTGCAGAGCCAGGGATGTAAAATTCCTTCGGGTTGTATCGAAACGCTGTCTGCTTCGCTATCTCGTCAACTTACGGTTGAATACGATTACGTGTGGTTTGTCCCTTCTGGCGCTGTAAAAGACGACCTGCGTCATGCCACGCTGGTAGCCCTGCCTGTTCCGGGACATGGTGCAGGCGAACCGATTGGAATACTGACCCGCGTAGATGCGACGTTCTCTTCTGGTTGCCAGTTGATGATTAACGCTATTCGAAAATCAATGCCGTTCTGAAAGGTGAAGGGATCTGTCGATCCCTCCTTTAACATTTTCACACCGTAGCAAAACTAACTGGTTCACCAGCTCCTCGTGGTTCTGCCGACACAGAATGTTTGTTCAGACGGAATACGTCCACCGCCTCAGTTAGTCGTGCCGCCTGTTCTTCAAGGGACACCGCCGCCGTTGAGGCCTCTTCTACCAGAGAAGCATTCTGTTGCGTCACCTTATCCATTTCAGAAATCGCCTGGCTAACCTGCGTTATGCCTCGACTTTGTTCATCCGAGGCGGTGGCGATTTCCTGCATGATATGTGTGACACTCGCGACGGCATCAACAATAGTGCACATGGTTTTCCCTGCCGTTGCCACCTCATCCGATCCCAGGTCAATTAACCTGACTGATTCACTGATCAAGCCTTCAATCTCTTTCGCCGCCTGAGCGCTGCGGCTTGCGAGTGTCCGTACTTCGCTGGCGACAACGGCAAATCCACGGCCTTGCGAGAGTAACACGATTCTGACATTCACACTGACCCGACAATCGCTCTACGAACTGCGGTTCCGGGACGGTGATAAGGAAGTTGCTGCGCTCATGGCCTGCACGTCCAGGTAAGGGCAAGCGCGGGGATTTTCCCCGCGCATCTGACTAGCGGATTCATTTTCTCATGGCACCCCTTTTACACTTCAGTTAGTGCATGTTTTTTTCGATGCTCTAATAGAACCATCATTACAGACAAATTTGCCGCCTGCCGTACAGTGTGAGATCCCCCCTTTCGAACCAGAACAGGGTTTGCGCCCGGCATCGGCATAAAAGGAAACAAGCGTTCCCATAACCAGGATAAGTGCCAGTTTTTTCATATAACCTCCATGATTTATCGAATCTTATGTTCGATTTGAACGTTATACGCTGGTTTATTTTGATACCGTTGATGAGATCAAAGATCGGGTGAATTGATTAAAGATAAGCCAGATGGACGTATAGACAAGGATTATGGTTTTATTTGTCATACAAATAAATATAATAGGCGCTTCCGATGTAGGCCCGTATTCTTCGCCTGTACCACGGGTCGGTTTTAGTACAGGCGTTTTCTTTAAATATCCTTCAGGAACGTTTACGCGGCATCATGCGTAGAAGTGTGTTGTCCTTCCAGAAATAGTGGTGTGCCAGTGCAGCCGCAGCGTGCAACCCGATGACAAAATATCCCAGATTCGCCAGCGTTTCATGCCACGACTTTAAGCTATCAACCCGCTCGAAATTGGCCTCTGAAGCGTAAGGCATCGTCAAACCAAACGCAAACCACGGGTTGCCCCGGTTATACATCATCACCAAACCAATCACTGGCAGCGCAATAAACAGGAGATAAATCACCAAATGGCCCAAATGCGCCAGTCCCGTCATCATCGGTTTTGGCTTAGGTATAATCGGCGGGGTTGGGCATTTCAGCCTTAACAAAAGACGAACCACCATCAGTACGAGAATTGAGATGCCACAGGAAACATGAATCATGTTGATGAGGGGCCGATCGCTACGTGGGAAGAAACCACGAAACTCCATTGCGCAATACGCTACGATAACCAGCAAAAAGACCAGCCAGTGAATGCTGATTTGTAACCTTGAGTATTTATTTCCCATAACATTTCCTGCTTTAACATAATTTGCCGTTAACATAACGGGCTTTTCTTAAAATTTCATTAAATATTGTTCACCTGTTTTCAGTACGTTACGTTTCGCTGCAAGAATGTAGATTGCCCATCCCGCCATCCTGGTCTAAGCCTGGAAAGGATCAATTTTCATCCGAACGTTCCTGACAGGAGAAGACCATGAGTAAAGTTGGTATTAATGGTTTTGGTCGTATCGGTCGACTGGTGTTGCGTCGATTACTTGAAGTCAAAAGCAACATAGACGTTGTCGCTATTAATGATCTCACTTCCCCAAAAATTCTCGCCTACCTGCTGAAACATGATTCAAACTACGGACCGTTCCCCTGGAGCGTTGATTATACGGAAGATTCACTTATCGTTGATGGGAAAAGTATCGCGGTTTACGCCGAAAAAGAGGCTAAAAATATTCCGTGGAAAGCGAAAGGCGCAGAAATCATTGTCGAATGTACAGGCTTTTATACCTCCGCCGAGAAATCGCAGGCGCATCTTGATGCTGGCGCGAAGAAGGTGTTGATTTCCGCCCCTGCCGGTGAAATGAAAACCATCGTTTATAACGTCAATGACGACACTCTGGATGGCAACGACACCATTGTTTCCGTGGCGTCATGCACCACTAACTGCCTTGCGCCGATGGCCAAAGCCTTGCATGACAGTTTCGGGATAGAAGTCGGCACGATGACGACCATTCATGCCTATACCGGCACCCAGTCACTGGTGGATGGCCCGCGTGGTAAAGATTTACGTGCTTCACGCGCAGCGGCAGAAAATATCATTCCCCACACTACGGGGGCGGCAAAAGCCATTGGCCTGGTGATCCCGGAACTGAGCGGCAAACTGAAAGGTCATGCGCAACGCGTGCCGGTGAAAACAGGTTCGGTCACTGAACTGGTGTCGATTCTCGGAAAGAAAGTGACTGCCGAAGAGGTGAACAACGCGCTTAAAAAGGCGACAAACAATAACGAGTCATTTGGTTATACTGATGAAGAAATAGTCTCTTCCGATATCATTGGCAGCCATTTCGGTTCGGTGTTTGATGCCACGCAAACGGAAATTACCGCCGTGGGCGATTTACAACTGGTGAAAACGGTCGCCTGGTACGATAACGAATATGGCTTCGTCACGCAGCTTATTCGCACCCTCGAAAAATTCGCTAACCTCTGACGCGCACAGGCGGAGGAAAAAACCTCCGCCTCTTTCACTCATTACGACTGTAAATAAACCACCTGGGTCTGCAGATATTCATGCAAGCCATGTTTACCATCTGCGCCGCCAATACCGGATTTACGCCATCCAGCGTGGAAGCCTTGCATAGCTTCGAAGTTTTCACGGTTGATGTAAGTTTCACCAAACTTCAGCCCTTTAATGGCTTTCATCGCGACGTTCAGATTTTGGGTATAGATTGATGAGGTCAGGCCGTAATCACTGTCATTAGCCATTGAGATAGCCTCTTCCAGCGTGTCAAATGCGACCACCGGCAGAACCGGGCCAAAGGTTTCCTCATGCATAATCGACATTTCCTGGCGAACATCCAGCAGCAATGTCGGCGGATAATAATATCCTTTCCCCTCTACCGCTTTGCCACCCAACGCCACTCTCGCCCCTTCTTCTACTGCGCGCGCCACTTTTTGCTCAACCCTTTCCAGCGCCGCGGCGTTAATCAACGGTCCCATCGCAATGTCGTTGCGTTCAGCGGGGTTACCAAATTGAACCGCCTGCATCGCTTCCCCCAGCCGATTGACGAACTGATCATAAATGCTTTTCTGTACATAAACACGTTCTGCACAGTTACACACTTGCCCACTATTAATGACGCGTGAATCAACGATGGCTTTGACTGCCAGTTCAAGATCGGCATCGTCCATTACGATAGCCGGTGCTTTACCCCCCAATTCCAGGCACACTTTGGTGATGTTTTTCGCCGCAGTCGCCATAATCTTTTCACCTGCAGAGACGCTGCCTGTCATACTGACCATTGCGACCTTTGGGTTACCCGCCAGTTCTTGCCCAACGGTTTCACCACGCCCGAGTACAAGGTTAAACACGCCGCGCGGAAGGCCTATTTCATCAACGATTTTGGCGAATGCAATCGCATTGTTTGGCGTAAATTCACTGGGTTTAATGACGATGGTATTACCGGTCAAAAGAGCGGGAGCCATTTTGCGGGCAATGAGGAAGAACGGAAAGTTCCACGGCAGAATGCCGGTAGTCACGCCAAGCGCACGTTTAAACAGAAGGATATTTTCTCCTGGACGATCGCTTTGAATAATCTCGCCCTCGTAACGCCGTGCCCACTCCGCCATATAATCGATATAGTCCGCAGTAAAAGCCACTTCGACTTCAGCCAACTGCTGGATCTTGCCCCCTTCTTCGACAATCAGCGCACTGATTTCAGTGGCACGTTCCCGGATCCCGGCGGAGATTTTGCGCAACCAACTGGCGCGTTCAATAGCAGGCAACGCTTCCCATTCTGGTTGTGCACGTTCTGCTGCATCGATTGCCTTACGGGCATCCTCGGCCTGACCATCGGGAATGCGGGAAATGACAGCCTCTGTAGCAGGGTTTACCACATCAATCCATGCGTCTCCACGCCAGGTAACAAACTGTCCATCGATATACATAGGATGTTGAACGGGTACTGACATGGGCGACTCCTGTGATTTGCATGTTTGTTTTTGGTAAATTTATTGTTAATTAACATCAATTATCAGAGAGACGGCATCGTGAAAGGACAATTCTGTGAAGGGCTTCATAAAAACAAGTGTAAAAGGAATTAAAGGCAGAAATAAAAGTCAGAAGTCATGCCCGTTTGCAAACAAGTGGTTCACAAACGGGCAATTTTTAACGTAACGAGCGACTTTCCATCGCCTCGATGAGCACCGCATCGTGTTTCAGCGTTTGCCATGCCTGGATGACTTCTGCCGGAAAATCAACGTGAACGATAAAATCTCGCCCGCGGGGGCCGTAGCCATCGCTATCATCGCGTAAACGCGGCAACTCGCCAGTGAGTAGCGATAGATAACGCTCAACCGGCCATAATCCTTGCAACGGATTAACAAAGATTACACTGTCTGCGTTATTTCCTAACTGAGGAACGAATCCGGGATAACTTAACCAGCGCGGTGCATCGGGATTATCCCCGGTTATACGGCGGAACGTCGCCATCGTGCGCCGCTGCATGGTGGGGTCCTGAACAACGATAGCCGTATGAACTCGTTCTACGGCCTGATTCAATAGCGCGATGCTAAAGCGTGCGTTTTCACCGCAGTTTGTTGACTGGTCTTCAATCCAGATTTTTTCATGCGGAATATGCCAGAACTGATGAGCGATATCCGCCAGGATGGTAGCTTCAGCTCTGCCAGTGGTGCGGATAGTGTTGTAGTGCGGATGCTGTGCGATGGCGCTATACAAAAAAGTTGTCGAGTGACCGATACCACCACTAATCAGTAAAGGAATTTGCTGATCGCGGGCAATCTTACATGCCGCATCGATAGTCGGCATAACCGCATTGCCTGCAAGGATCACGCAATCGGCCTGATACGGCACCTCACCGGAGAAATCATCCTGCACCAGCCACTGTCCGATAACATTTATGGCATCTATGGTTGCCGGCGAAAGTGTCGGAAACGGGGTAATATTCATGGTTCCTCCTTATCGTTCCCTTAAGAATACTGCGTGAGATAATAGTGAGAAGCGGAGCACTCTGAAAGGAGGAAGTCGTATTTCCTTAACAGCCACTCCGCAAGCCTGACATATTTTTTAAGGAAATGCTGTAGATAAACATTATTCATCTTGCAGCAGAGAATTGTATTTTTCTGAACTCCTGAATTTTTTCCCTTATCGTTTTTAGAATTAATAAAAAACCCGGCGCTAAATGCTTACCGGGTTTTAGATTTATCAGGCAAATAGCAGTGTTAACCGCTAATCTGCTCCATCGCCTGCAAAATACGCTTATCCGAAATCGGATAAGGCGTGCCAAGTTGTTGAGCGAAGTAACTAACGCGCAGCTCTTCTATCATCCAGCGGACCTCTTTCACGTCTTCATCCTCACGACGTGCAGGCGGTAGTTTGTTGATCCATTGCTGCCACGCCTGCTGGACGTTTTCGACTTTCAGCATCTGAGCACGGTCGCGATGTGGATCAATCGCCAGTTTTTCCAGTCGTTTTTCAATCGCCTGCAAATACCGTAACGTGTCGCCCAACCGTTTAAAACCGTTGCCAGTGACAAAACCGCGATACACCAGCCCGCCCATCTGCGCTTTGATGTCCGACAGTCCCAGCGCCATGGTCATATCAACGCGACCTTTCAGGCGTTTATTGATATTGAATACCGCAGTGAGGATTTGTTCGACCTGCTTCGCAATATCCACCACCGTGTCGTTCAGTTCAGCGCGGACTTTTTCATGCAGCGCAGCAAAGCCTTCTTCCGTCCAGACCGGGCCACCATTGGCGTCGATCAGTTGATCCACACCGCAGGAGATACAGTCATCGATCAGCTCCAGCACTTTGCCATACGGATTAAAGTACAGCCCCAGCTTGGCTTTGTTTGGCAGCTTTTCGTGCAAGTACTTGATCGGCGATGGAATATTTAGCAGCAGTAAACGGCGAAGACCGTTCCACATTGCCTGCTTCTGTTCCAGCGGGTTATCAAACAGTTTGATCGCTACGCTGTCACGCTCATCCACCAGCGCCGGCCACGCCTTCACTTTGTAGTTGCCGCGCTTCTGCTCGTAGCTTTCCGGCAGTTGACCAAAACTCCAGATATGTAAACCGCTCTGCTCGATACCGTCATCCGCCACGGCAGACAGCGTTTCCTGCACTTTGCCTTTCAGGGCGTCTTTCAGATCCTGTAATGAGCGCCCTTCTTTTAGCTTCTTGTTTTTGTCATCCACCACGCGGAAAGTGATTTTCAGGTGATCGGGCACCTGATCCCAGTGCCAGTCTTCGCGGTCAACGGTGACGCCAGTCATCCGCCGTAACTCTCGTTCAAGGCTGTCGAGCAACGGCAATTCCAGCGGTGTGACGCGGCCTAAAAACGCTTCGGCGTAGTTTGGCGCGGGCACAAAATTACGGCGTACCGGCTTCGGCAGCGATTTAATCAGGGCGATGATCAGCTCACGACGCAGACCGGGGATCTGCCACTCAAACCCACTTTCCTCAACCTGGTTAAGTAACGGCAGCGGGATATGCACGGTCACACCGTCAGCATCCGCGCCGGGCTCAAACTGATAGCTCAAACGCAGTTTGAGATTGCCCTGATGCCAGAAGTTCGGGTAATCCAGTTTGCTGATTTTTTCCGCCCCTTCTTTGATCAACATGCTCTTTTCAAAGTTGAGCAAATCAGGCGTTTCGCGGCTGACTTTTTTCCACCAGCTGTCGAAGTGACGTGCGGAAATCACATCGTGGCTGATGCGCTGGTCGTAGAACTCAAACAGCGTTTCGTCATCCACCAGAATATCGCGGCGACGAGTTTTGTGTTCCAGTTCTTCCACTTCGGCCCGTAGTTTCAGGTTTTCACGGAAGAATGCGTGACGCGTCTGCCAGTCACCTTCCACCAGCGCGTGGCGAATAAAGAGTTCACGACATAACGCCGGATCGATCTGGCTGTAGTTGACCTTACGCGCAGCAACAATCGGCAACCCGTAAACGGTGACTTTTTCCGTTGCCATCACCGCGCCCTGCGCCCGTTCCCAGTGCGGTTCGCTGTAGGTGCGTTTGATTAAATGCTGAGCGACAGGTTCCACCCATTCTGGATCGATGCGTGCCGCAATGCGCCCCCACAGGCGGCTGGTTTCTACCAGTTCCGCCACCATTACCCATTTCGGCGGCTTTTTGAATAAACCAGAACCGGGGAAGATGGAGAAACGCGCGTTACGTGCGCCGGTATATTCTTGTTTATCGGCATCTTTCATGCCGATATGCGAAAGCAAACCGGTCAGCAACGCAATGTGAATTTCGCGATAATCCGCCGGTTCGCTGTTAACCGGAATGCCAAGTTCTTTCACCACCTGGCGCAACTGGGTGTAGATATCCTGCCATTCGCGCACGCGCAGATAGTTGAGATAATCGGTACGACACAGGCGACGGAAGGCGTTTGAAGAGAGCGCCTTTTGCTGCTCGCCAAGATAATTCCACAGATTCACAAACGCGAGGAAGTCAGACTCTTTGTCGTGGAAGCGACGATGTTTTTCGTCCGATGCCTGCTGCTTGTCCATTGGCCGCTCACGCGGGTCCTGAATAGAGAGCGCGGACGTGATAATCATCGCCTCACGCACGCAGCCATGTTTTTGCGCTTCCAGCACCATTCGCGCCAGACGAGGATCGACTGGCAGTTGCGAGAGCTGGCGACCGAGCGGCGTCAGTTTATAGGCGCTGGCCTGTTCATCAGTGGTGATCGCGCCCAGCTCTTCGAGCAGACGCACGCCATCCTGGATATTGCGTTTATCCGGTGCTTCGACAAACGGGAATGCGGCGATATCGCCCAAGCCCAGTGCGGTCATCTGCAAAATAACCGAGGCCAGGTTAGTACGCAGAATTTCTGGGTCGGTAAACTCCGGGCGCGAGAGGAAATCGTCTTCGGAATAGAGACGAATACAGATCCCTTCTGACACACGGCCGCAGCGGCCTTTACGCTGATTAGCTGAAGCCTGCGAAATTGGCTCAATCGGCAAACGCTGCACTTTGGTGCGATAGCTGTAGCGGCTGATACGCGCCGTACCTGGGTCGATAACGTATTTAATACCCGGTACGGTCAGCGAGGTTTCCGCGACGTTGGTCGCCAGTACAATGCGTCGCCCGCTGTGCGACTGGAACACGCGGTTCTGTTCGCTGTTGGAAAGCCGTGCATAAAGCGGCAAGATTTCGGTATGGCGTAAGTTCAGCTTGTTCAGCGCATCGGCGGTATCGCGAATTTCTCGCTCGCCGCTCATAAAGATCAGAATGTCGCCAGGGCTTTCCTGGCTCAGTTCATCTACGGCGTCAAAAATCGCCTGCAACTGATCGCGCTCGGTATCATCGGCTTCTTCAACAATCGGGCGATAGCGCACTTCCACCGGATAGGTCCGACCGGAGACTTCGATAATCGGCGCATTATTAAAGTGGCGCGAAAAGCGTTCCGGGTCGATAGTCGCGGAAGTGATAATAATTTTTAGGTCAGGACGCCGCGGCAGCAACTCTTTCAAATAGCCGAGCAGAAAATCGATATTCAGGCTGCGTTCGTGCGCTTCGTCAATAATGATGGTGTCGTACTGCATCAGCAGGCGGTCTTGCTGGATCTCTGCCAGCAGGATACCGTCGGTCATCAGCTTGACCATCGTGTTATCACTGACGTGATCGCTGAAACGCACTTTGTAACCGATGCAACCGCCCGGCTCCGTTTTTAGCTCTTCCGCAATACGGTTCGCCACCGTTCGCGCCGCCAGCCGACGCGGCTGGGTATGGCCGATCAGCCCTTTAATCCCGCGACCCAGCTCCATACAGATTTTCGGTAGCTGAGTCGTTTTACCGGAACCCGTTTCCCCGGCGACGATCACCACCTGGTGGTCACGAATCGCTTCGAGAATGTCCTGCTTTTTCTGACTAACCGGCAAATTGTCCGGGTAAGTAATCTCCGGTCGTGCCGCTTCACGCAGCAGGACTTTCCCTGCCGCATGGTCAATCTCTTTCGCCATCTCCTGGAAAATGGCCTGTTGTGCATCAGGATTTTTAACCTTCTTCACGCCGTGCAGACGGCGAGAAAAACGCAGTCTGTCACGCAGCATCATCGAATCCAGCCGCTGCTGCAAGGCAGTAAAGGTCAATTTTTGTTGTTCTGTCATAACGTTAGTGGGCAGTAGTCTGCCTGATTAATTTTCTTTTAAATGATAGATATAGAGTACCACATCGCGGCTTTCTATGCGTTGTTCAATAAATTCGAACATAGGCTTCGATTTATTGCGCTATCTCTGTGGCAGAATTGTGAATAAAGTGTCAACAAGCAACGGGGCATTGCCCATTCAAATATCTATAAGGAAACACCATGAGCAAGGTATTAGTTCTTAAATCCAGCATCCTGGCAGGGTACTCTCAGTCTAATCAGTTGTCCGATTATTTTGTTGAACAATGGCGCGAAAAGCACTCCACTGATGAAATCACCGTGCGTGACCTGGCTGCAAATCCGATTCCGGTCCTGGATGGCGAACTGGTTGGTGCACTGCGTCCGAGCGATGCGCCGCTGACTCCGCGTCAGCAGGAAGCTCTGGCGCTTTCCGATGAGCTGATTGCCGAGCTAAAAGCCCACGACGTTATCGTTATTGCGGCACCGATGTATAACTTCAATATCTCGACCCAGTTGAAAAACTATTTTGACCTGGTTGCACGTGCAGGCGTTACTTTCCGCTATACCGAGAACGGTCCGGAAGGCCTGGTCACCGGTAAAAAAGCCATCGTTATCACCAGCCGCGGTGGGATCCATAAAGATGGCCCAACGGATCTGGTAACGCCATATCTGTCCACATTCCTGGGCTTTATCGGCATTACCGATGTGAAATTTGTCTTCGCCGAAGGGATCGCGTACGGCCCGGAAATGGCAGCGAAAGCGCAGTCTGACGCGAAAGCAGCCATCGACAGTATTGTTGCTGAATAACCGGACACGATCTTGATGTGGACTGTAGATATTCAGTCCACATCTCAATCCGCTTACCTGTTTTCCCATAATTTCAGCATCTCTTTGTGCTCTTCCTTAAGCACAATCCGCGAGCGTCTGGCTCGAATATAACTAATCGCTTCATCAACGGTTTTACAATGTCCGTAACATAACAGCCATGCCGCCACCACCAGCGCACTGCGCGATAATCCCAACGCGCAATGGACCAGAACGCTGCCTTGCTCTTCGCGTAATGTTTCCAGCATCGCCACGGCCTGTCGGAGCTCCCCCTCTTCCGGAACCACCAGATCCAACATCGGTACACAAAAATAGAGTCGATCTTTTGTCGCTCGTCCGCGAGGGAATTCAAAGGTGACGTCCAGAACCGCATTCTGTGCCGGAATATGTCGTGGAAACGCCCCTAAATAAACACCAGCAGTAATTTTGCTCACCGGCTCCAGGCGAAGACAAAACCAACGCATAGACAGCCACATCCCGATACGCCAGGGCAATGTCAGCCAGTAAACGGCGGGCGGGAGTTTCCCCTGACTATCTTTCCCTGTTGTTATCGCGCCAAGCCCACCGTACCCACGGCCAATGATGAATAGCGATAATACTGGCCAACATAACCAGACTGACCACCATAACTGAAGCATTATCATTAGCTCCATCAACACAATGCACGAGCACGCGCCTACGACATATGGCAGTGCTATTTTGATTCGACGTTGATCAGGTTTCTGATAATTCCAACGACGGTCGACGGGCACTATCCAGTCAATTAACATACCTACCGCCAGCCCCGTGATGACATCAATAAAATGATGCTGCCAGGTCGTCAGCGTCGAAATGGCGATGAGTAAAAACCATCCGCCGCAGACTTTACGCCACCTCACAGCCAGATGCTGACGAAAGTGACGCCAAAGTAGCCAGCAGAGAATAATATGCAGCGAAGGAGACTGGTTATAAGGCAGATCAAACAGTTCAAGTTGCGAAAATAGCCATCCTGTCACCCCACTCACTTCAGGACGGATAAAACTAAACTTCAGCGGATAGAGAAAAAAACCGCAGCAGGCCATTACCGTTGCCAGAATAAGCCGGTGAACCAGTCGGCGCTGTTCGAATGTCGAGCTACAAATGAACAGCGAAAATCCATATAAAAGATCCAGACTCCAGTAAGGAACAATAGTCCAGGGAAGAAAAGGGATCGCCGTTTCCCAACCGAATACCTGACTGGGGATATCATGGTTGTTAAGATCCTGAGTCGCGGTGAACTGATTAAGAAATCCATATGTAAAGAAGAAAAACGGGGCCAGCAACAATAACCAGCCAGCTCCTTGTAGCAATACGTTCCGGCGTTCAGTTATCACGACGCACCGCCATCGAAACCGTAAAAATGCCCCACTCATCAATCCGTTGTGTGCATTTATCAAATCCGGTATCATGCACGAGCGAATCCATCTCCCCTTGAGAACGCACGCGCATTACCCACGGTTTACCATCTTTATGACTGGTTAACACCCCGGCAATCAGCTCCAGTTGTGGGTGCCACGGCTGCCCGGTGTAGATGAGAATGCCACCCGGATCGATGGCATTGGCAAGACCTGCGAGTGAGTTTTTTACCTGCTCATTTTCGGGAAAAAGCTCATACAGGCCAGAGACAATCGCCAGCGTAGGCCGCGGAGTTAACGTGCTGAGTTCTGCCGGATTAAACGCATCGCCCTGTTCAAAACGCGCCCGCCCAGACATTCCCCGTTGGGCAATCATCTCTTGCCCTTGTGCAACATTTACCTCACTGTAATCACGTAACAAAATTTCGCTTATGGCGGGCTCGTTTGCCAGCGCATCCAGTACATAGCGCCCATGCCCTGCGGCAATGTCAACCACGCGGACGGCTAAACCTTTGGCGTGGAGATGGGCAACGGCTTGTTTAATCAGCATTTGTAAATGGGTTTTGCGCTGGCGAATACCGCGCCAGCCAACACTGTTCAGGTAGATTTTGTCGATAAAGCGCCCGAATGCGTTACTGCCTTGCGGTTGATTTTGATAGACATAATCCAGCGAACTGCCTGAATCAAAGCCGGTACTCATTCCGAGATGCAGGCCCGCAGAGTGCACCCCGAACAGTTTCATCGCCTTTCGCATAAAGCGATACGCCAAATCAACCGGCGATAACGGCACGGGTCCACCAGAAAGGAGCCGCCATCGATCCGCTGATGGTCCTGTGCGGTCTTCATGCTGATAATCAAATTTTTGCGACTTGTTAGCATATAAACGGCTGATAAAGCTTTGCATTTTTTCAAATGCCTGCGCCCTGTTCTCTTCACCCAACGTGTCGTGATAAAAGCCTGGCAGCAGATGCAGCTCTTTCAGAGGACTACGTAAACGCTGATAAAAATCAATCTGCGGTTGGCGATGCACCACATAGTCATCGCCTGATATCAGAAGTTGCGTGGAGAGCGTAATCGCCGCCGCATCGCTAACAATACGTTCAGACGTTTTATAGAGATCGAGCAAGATATTGACGGCAATCGCCCGTGTGATCAGCGGATCATTATTGAAACTCGCCACCCGTTGCCGATCGTGGGTCAGATAACGCCCTTTCACATAGGAATTAATAAAAAACAGACCACGCAGACGATGCCATAACGCCAGCCCAGGACGTGCCAGCGGCACATACAATTTAACCTTAAAGGCCGGAGATGCCAGCACTAGTCCGCGAATAGCAGGCGCATAATCATGAACCCATGTGGCAACCATCACTGCGCCGACGCTTTGCGCGATCACAACCACCTCTTCCAGTCCGACCTGGCTGTCGCTGGCAGCAAAACGGACAAATTCATCAACATCCTGCACTGAACGCGCAAGAGACGGACTATAACCACGCGGCCCCGAAGTTTGTCCATGCCCTCGGGCATCCCATGCATAAAAAGCAGTATCTGGCATCGCCAGTTCATCAACGATATGTTGTAGACGACCAGAATGTTCATGACCGCGATGAAATAAGACGATGACCTTTTTCGCCCCTGGCTGTAAAGTGGGCCAGTGCCGATAAAACAACGCTGTATTATCACTGGTGGTAAAAAAATGTCCCCCAGGGATGCGTGAATTTTCCATTTTCTCTATTTTCCTTCAGTAACAGCAGTAGCGAATAAAATAAAAAAATACCGGAGCGGTGAAAATTAATGAGTCAATCCTGTCAAGGAGTCCGCCATGTCCTGGTAATAGTTTTCCGCTATCTTTAACACCAACATCTCGTTTGGTGGCTGACATCACTACATCGCCGCAAAAACCACTAATACCAATTAACAAACCCGCTAATAATACCTGTAATGTATTTAGCGGTGTCAGTAACGGTCCAATAATCAGTGACGCAATCATGGTGGTGATTACTCCCCCCACCAGACCTTCCAGCGTTTTTCCCGGGCTGACTTTGGGGACCACTTTTCTTCTGCCGCAGGATTTTCCCCATAAATACTGTGCAATATCGTTTGACTCGGTTAACGCCAAAAGAAATAACACCAGTAACGCCCCGCCCTGGATATTTATGGTTGGCAACATTAATAACCAGGCGGCATGACTCAAGGTGAAAACGGTCATTACCCAGCCACAAAAAATGGCGCTCACGGTATGCAGAAAACCGGAGGGGTCACCCACTAAAACTCGCCAGGTGGCTAATATCAGAAACCCAGCCAAAGGTATAAATAACAGAAACAGCTCAAAGCAATTAAAACCGATAAGCAAATAGTTAAGAGGAATACCCCAATATAACCAACGCGGAAAATGTACAGATATAAGCGTACAATATTCTTTCAATGCCAGAAAACTTATCAGCGCAAAAAACGTCAACGTCATCCAGCGTGGACCTGAAATCACCATTGAAAAACAAATGACGATGCCCCACCAGGTACGAATACGTAATGTAACCTCACCCCCTTTTCTCTCCGGTAACCGCCATACCAGAAAACGGTTTATCAGCGTTGCTAAAATTAACAACGCGAAAAGTGTTGCCAGAGATTTTTCCAGCATTATCTTTCTGCACTCATAAAAAGCACACTCCGACAACGATTAATCGCAGTCCAGAGAAGCAGAATTGAAGCAATGCTCCATAAAAGATTATTCCATTGCATCCACTGTGGATAAATGGCAACGGCTAGCCCCCACAGACCAAATATTAACGCGCGATCGCTTTTGCCAAATGGACCGGCATAACTGCGAATACCGTTAATCGTCTGCGCGAGTAAACCGCAAAACTCAGTCAATATGGTGCAAAATAACATGAGTATTACGAGTGATGCGTTACTTTCCGGTAAAAATAAAAACGGTAAATAGAGCACAATATCGGAAATAACATCGCCAGTTTCATTCAAAATCGCCCCCAGACGTGTTTTCTGATTGCACTCACGCGCCAACATGCCATCCAGCGCATTGAGCGTCATACGGATAAAAAGCACGATGGGCAATAGCAAAAAGAGGATGGGTTGTGCCACCAACACCAACAGCAATCCGGTAAGAAGAGAAAGCGCCAGTGCAGCAAGAGTGATGTGATTCGCTGTAACATGGTGCTTATAAAGCCAAAACATCGTCGGCCTTAACAGCGACTGAAAGAGCGGTTTTATCTGGTAGAGCGTCATTTATCATTCCGTGATATTCAGTTTGCTCTATGGTGCATCAATTCCGACGGCGGAGATATCACAACGCGCAGCATCAACGTAAATTCGGAATATATCAAGATGTGGTGGATGAATGCCCTACACATCTGTTTGATTACCGTCTGGATATCAGTGAGATACCATCTATCACTGTACGAATCAATGAATCCATCGCCTTTTCCCTGATTATCCAGCCGCAAATCCTGGCCTTAAACATATGCACTCCATGCCATTAAAAAAGAAACAAAAGGGAAATGCATCTTTCCCTTTTGTATATTCGTTATTCTCGCGAAATACCATCCAACGTAGACAACACTTTCTCAGAAAGATGCAATTTTTCAGCAGCCATATTCTCCCGTAAATGCGCAACAGAAGATGTTCCAGGAATCAGCAAAATATTCGGTGAACGCTGTAACAGCCACGCCAACGCCACCTGCATTGGTGTTGCACCCAGGCTCGCAGCAACATCGGAAAGCGTGGAGGATTGCAGCGGCGTAAAGCCCCCGAGCGGAAAGAACGGCACGTAGGCAATGCCGTCACGAGCCAAAGCATCAATCATTGCGTCATCAGCACGGTGAGCAATGTTGTATTCGTTCTGCACACAGACGATTTCGGTAATCTTACGCGCCTCTGCAACCTGCGTCGGTGTGACGTTACTCAGGCCAATATGTTTTACCAGGCCTTGTTGTTGCATCTCCGCCAGCACTGTCAGGCTGGCCTCAATCGATCCTTCCGTCGGGCCATGACCATCCCCCATCATAACGCGCAGGTTAACCACATCCAGTACGTCCAGGCCGAGATTACGTAGATTATCGTGTACCGCTTTTTGCAGCTCTGCCGGAGAAAATGCGGGTAACCAGGAAGCGTCCTCTCCACGCCGCGCACCAATTTTAGTGACAATTGTCAGGTCGTCAGAGTAAGGATAAAGCGCTTCGCGGATAATCTGATTGGTGACGTGCGGACCATAAAAGTCGCTGGTATCAATATGATTGACGCCCAATGCCAGCGCCTCGCGCAGCACGGTTATAGCGACGTGGCGATCTCTTGGGGGGCCAAAAACCCCAGGACCTGCCAGTTGCATCGCGCCATAACCAAGACGGTTAACGGATTTTGTACCGAGAGTAAATGTGTTGCTGCTCATCGCACCCTGCCCTGTAATAAAACGGATTAAGAAAAATCAGTATAGAAATGAATAGAGATAAATAATGCGAGGGTGTAAACAAGATTGCGGGATGAGTTGTACTGTTGTCCTGAAAGACACGAAACCCCAGGCAGGTTAAGACACGTCAAGCACCGCATCCGGCAATAAAAAACCGCAACCTGTATCAGCGTTGCGGTTTATGTATTACATGCTAAAAATTAGAATGTTTTCTTGAAGTTTAGCATCACACCTTTATCACTGATGCCGTCTTCTTTCCAGTGGAAGGCATCTAACTGCAATGCACTCTCCTGGCTACTGTATTTCACACCCATCGTCGCCAGGCTGTTGAAACCACCGCCACTCTGACCATCGTCAATGTTGAAACGTTGGCTTCCAGCGCCCGAAATACTCGCAGTACGTTGACTTTTCACATAGCTCAGATTCGGCCCACCTTCCAGCGTGGCGTTCGCACTCCAGCCTTCTTTCCCTGCATAGTCCAGTTTCAGCCCAACGATGCTGTCCACCGCCGTTTCGCTGCCACTGTTCATGCTCAGGTTAAAGTCACCCGCATTGCGTTCCTGATAGCCACCTTCCAGTGTGTGACGCAGTTTAACCCCGGCATATGGAGTGACGTTCAGCCCTTCACGCAGCTCAAAGGTTTTTGCTCCTTCACTACGGAACTCCAGGTACTGTTGTTTCACATTAGCATCGGCTGTTTTATTGATGTCGCCGTACGCTACCGAGCGGCTGCTGTCGAGCTGGTGTACATCATAACGCAGGGCGTTATTCCAGTTCATACCGTTGTCAAAGGCCATCTGGTGTTTCAGACCGAAGAACTGGCTGTAACCGCCTGTCACTCCGTTATCGCCTGCGGTATCTGAACCATTACCCTCCAGACGCGCAATCCCGTATTCCAGACTCAGGTTCTGATGTTCAGTCAGCGTCAGAGATTTACGCAGCGCCATCATGTCGTACTGTGTGTCGTTACCCAGTTCAGCACGCGGGTCGCCTTTCGCTACCACGTTGAAGGCCAGACCGTTTGCAACTTCCGGTGCTGCATCGGACAACATGCTGAAGCGGTTACTTAACACTCGTGCTTCATTAAATACCGTTGTTGCCTGGCTGCCGCTAATTTGTTTCAGCGCACTGTTCAGTTCAGCAGTCGTTCCTACGTTCAGACTAGTGTACAGGTCGTTATTGGTGTAACCCGTATCCAGTACCTGAGCGACATTATTAACTGAAGAATCCGTCACAATATCCGTATAGGCGTTTTTGGTCATCGTAACGTCTACGTTGCCATTAGCATCGGTGTTACCTTGTGCGCTCCACACGACAGAGGTCGATGTAATGGTATCAGCATCCGTAAGATTGTTACCTTGAACCACATTATCGAATGTAACAGAAGTCGCACTTGTTCCTGACGTAAATCCAGTGTTAACGGAAACACCCTTCAGGCTTGCATTGCTCACTTTCAACTTACCTGCGCTGCCATCAGAACTGGTTCCCACAACATAGCCATTTAGGTTGTTCTGGCCTCCATTATCTGAAACATTGTCGGTAGATACGAAAACTGACGAGCCGGGCACATCTGGCAGTGTGTAATTAGCATAATGCACTTCACTATTATTGCCGTTATTGCCATTGACGCCTTCAATGTTAACGCTATTACCTTGCTTAATCAGCCCGGACCCCGTCACCCCATCTGCAATGGTTACCGTACCGTTATTCACGAGGTGGCCTACGGAACCTAGCATGCTAAACGCAAAGGAATTATTAGCGTATATGTTGATAGTACCATTATTCTCGATCACCGCATCAGCCGTCGCACTGCTATCCAGCTGCATACCTATCATACCGGTATCTGTCGTACCTTGTGCTCCAAGATTAATCGTGCCGTTGTTAATCAACTGTGCATTTTTATTCCCTTCCATCGCAATAGCGTTATTACCGCTAATATTCATGGTGCCATCATTCTGTGCAACATAATTACTGTGGGTGAATTTCACAGCAACGCCGCTGTCTTTATCAAAATTGACTATACCACTATTTTGGTTCCAGAAGTATGCATGGTTGGTACTGGCATCAACACCGCTGGTCGCTAGCGCTTTTGCAGTAACATCAACTGTACCACTATTAATGAACCGTCCATTATTATTCGCGTTCCAGTAATTAATTGCGTTACCGCTATAGTTAGCACCAGAAATTAACATATGACCGGTATTGTAGAACGACCCAGACTGATATAAGTGAATAGCATTTCTGCTGTTATTTAGAATGAAGTCACCGCTGTTGTTAAACACCGCAGTATTATAAATCTCCATCATGCTGGCATTATTGCTATCACTACTACTGCTGGCACCGAGATACCAGGTACCCTCGTTATTGGTGATTGCAGTTTTACTCAGGTTAGCACCGTTTTGCACGACCCCACCTTGCTGGTTATTAAATGTTCCTCCTGTCTGGAACATGCGCGAGTTAACCGTACCGGTGTTCCCGAACGTGCCTGCGTTTAGCATCACCTTCGCCACAGAGCCTTCGTTACTTAACTCTCCATCATTGATAATGATGGCATTATTAATAGTACCCGTCGATGTATTAACTAATTCACCGCTACTAATCGCAATATCAGCACCGGAAAGCGAACCACTGTTAACAACATTGCCTTCTTTTTTGTCGTTAATCGAGGCTTTTTGGGTCAGATTTTGTGTTTCATTCTGCGCAGTGATTACATCGCCACCCGTGTAAAGTAACGAGGTATAAGAGTCAGTCTCATTATAGTCATTGCCCGTCAGGCAATTAGTGTTAACACAAATCGTTCCATAGTTAAGAATAGTACCGGATCCATCACTATAAAACGCCTGCCCATTGTCAGCATTGATATTAATTACGCCAGACTGTTCATTAATGGCAGTACCACTCTTATAGGCGGCCATACCGATCAGAGAATCTGCTCCCAGACTACTATCGTAGTTAGCGTTTTTCTCCAGATTGATGATACCCTCGTTAATCACGGTATTGCTGGCACCGTAGGCGGCCATACCTATTCCAGCATTATAAACCGTTATTACACCACCCTGTTTATTAACGGCCGTAGCATTTTTTCTTGGCCCACTGTAAGTATTTGTACCTACGGCCATACCAACGCCATAGCTCCTGGCATCATTACCAATATTGCTACGCAAAGTGGTGGTATCATCTGCATCAACCCACAGGGCATCCAGTGTAATTTGCCCAGCGTTTTCTGCTGTACTCTCATCAATAGCCAACATACCAACGTTGCCGCGACCATACATCTCAATGCTGCCACCGCTTTCATTGGACACGTATCCGTGATCAAAGGCATCAAGCCCCATCATACTGTTCGCATCAGAGTAGAAAGTGTTCGCCTCATTCAGACCCAGAGACGCCCCCAAATTAATGACACTTTCTTGTTCCATGACTTTCGCAGTAATCGTACCATTATTAACCGCACTACCGCCTTTAGTCGTGAAATAGCCAACTCCTGCATTTGCTAACAAGCCATAGTTGTACTGAGAAAGCGTAATATTGCCACTGTTACTTCCCGTTGAATTTTCACCAGAAATAGCGGCAAAACCGATATTTCGAGTATCAATATCACCTTTATTGACTAACTCAGCACCAGACTCTACAAAGATCATTTGGGATTCAGATCTCGCATAGTGGTCATAAATATCTACCTGCATGTTAATCGTGGCATCCGCCCCGATCTCAATCATGGCGCTATTCTTCAACCGAATCATCCCTGAATAGGCTAGAGGTAAATCACCATTAATCGTGGAGTCCCCGTTCAGGTAAACAGACGACTTCCCATCAACAGTGATTACTGGTGTTTTGCCATAGCCATTGCGATTTGATGCGACGGTAGAACCATCAGTCAATTGATTTTCTTCACCAACCAGCTGGATACCACCATTCAGATACACGGTATTATCATCACCAGATACGACAAGCCCGGAAATATTCTCCTGGCTTCCATCAAAGTCAGCATAAATACGTGAGGTAAGTTCACTGTCAGCCACCACAGTTAACTTGCCGTCTAGCGATACAGTGTTACTGTTGCCGCTAACGTTCACACCAATAGACGGTTCGTAAAAATAATCTACCGCGTTAGTCGCGGTTTGATCTTTATCTACCAAAATGTTACCAGTGATATCAACGGCATTATTGTCACCAGAGATGTTGACGCCCGTTGCCTTCTGCCCGATAACGTTCAGATCTTTCGCCGCCAACGTCACACTGTTGTTATTACCACTGAGCGCCATGCCTGTTGAAAAGTCACCAACATTCATGCTACCTGCCTGGGAGATGGCCCCCTCGCTGGTCGTGATGCTCATGCCAGTAGCTGAATTATTGACGTCAATATGACCCGTATTGGCAAAGGTCGCTCGATCACCGTTAATCAGCACACCAACCGAATCTTTATCCGTGACAGTTATATTGCCTTTATTGATTACAGTGGCGCTATCACCAGTGATATCAATGCCGTGACCGCCGCCGCTCACATCCAGTAAGCCGTCCTGATTCACCACCGCGTTATTACCCGCGATTTCGGTACCGGTCGAACCCTGACCATCAACGGTGGTATTGCCGCTGTTGTTGGCCGTCGCATCATCACCCGTAATGCGGGTTC
>ENA-UAOT01000047-UAOT01000047.1-human-gut-metagenome-genome-assembly--contig:-NODE-47-length-56041-cov-7.392241_pt1 | contig 56041 bp, 40 predicted proteins | sample MGYA00243475_ERZ654567 | MGnify/ENA primary metagenome ERZ654567 (study PRJEB26926, sample SAMN06164482) | human gut metagenome | biome: ENVO:00009003; feature: ENVO:2100002; material: ENVO:00002003... | reverse complement strand
TTATCTCAATATGCGTGATAAGGCGATGTGGCAAAATCCGGGAAGAGTACAACCGATTACTTTTACCGAATGTGTAGGAAACTATACAGGAATAGACGGGCGTTTTAACCTCTGCTCCAGAACCAAACAACCGGGTTCGCAGAAGTGTTGGACAGGACATCTGCCCGATGATGAACAAGCCGGAGCAGCTATGACCTATCAGGCTTTTGTACTGAAGAATGCAACGGAATTATTCCGTCGGTTGAGAAGTCAAAACAGCTGCCTGGCAGGTACCATGCCTTTTACAATTATATTTCATAACTGGGATGGAGTAAAATCCTTTGCCGAGATGAAACCGAAACCTGTAGCCTGGCAATACCAGATCAGTTATCAGCCTGTATTGCTGAGTTGGGAGAATTGGCAATCGCAGATTTATGCAGGGAGTAAGCTTGCGGTGGTAGCCCATGTCGTCAATGACGATGATTATGGCAATGATTTGGATGAAGCTCATTTGCAGTGGTGGATTGAAAAGGAAGGTGAGAAAGTATTGGCGGGAGAGGTCGGTCTTCCATCTGTTCCTTATTATGGCACTTGTAAGAGGCCTTTGTCAATAGATATTCCTCAGAATCTAGCTTCGGGAGACTATATGCTGAAAGGTGAGATTTGGTCGAAAGGCAGTAAGGTGTCCTATAATGAGAGTGAACTGTTCATAGCCGGAAAAGACTGGCGGGGTACAGAGGTGATAAAGAAAACCATTTATGTGTACGATTCTTCGGCAGGAGAGCAAACCTTGAGCTGTTTGCAGAAACTCGGTTACCCTGTAAAAGCGGTACGTATGGTTAAGGAATTGCCCCGGAACTCTACCTTAATTCTGGCTAAGAATTCATGGGATGATTCACTGAATAATCAGTCAGAGCAGTTGAAAGAATATGTAAGTAAGGGTGGGCGCATTATTTGCCTGCAACAGGATGCTGCAACATTCAATCAATCGTGGCTGCCAACTTCCGTAGAGTTTCTGAAAGACAGCAATAATGATCCGGTTTATCTTTCACCGTCTCTGGCGTATGCAGATGGTATGAATATCAATCTCGAACGTCCGTATCATCCGGTTTTTAACGGATTAACCCCTAAGCAGTTCCGCCTTTGGTCCGACTATACCTCCTATGATGAATCGAAGAAAGGTTTTCCTGCCATTTATCCGGTGGACAAAGGATATGATCTTCGTGAATCCGGGATGGAGAATGTAGCCGTCCTTGCCAACTATAGCCGTGCTTTGGCAGCGACAGCCTTGTCGGAGATGTTTATGGGTAAAGGCTCCATACTGTTGTCTGGTTTCGACTTGATTAATCATTGCGGAGTAGACCCCGTAGCTGATAAACTCCTTTTCAATATGCTTCGTTATATGTCTGTCGACAAGCAGCATGAACCGTATGTGGAAATGACTGACTCAATTATCTGGGGAGACTATGCTTCCGAACGGGGAATCGTGAACGCATCTTGTAATGGTCTGATGGTAAACACTGTTCCTATCATTCCAAAAGGACAGGAACATGACCCCAGATATGAAGTGAAGATTGATGAATATGGTTACCAGTATGCCGGTGCTTATGGTGGGTGGAATTCAAAACCGGGTGTGCAATATGTACCTTATGGAAGAAGACCTATGGCTCCATTCACTTTTTCAAAAGGAGGAAGCCCGTTGATCGGTAAATCATCTACCAGCGGCGAAGGATATTTCTACATGACATTGTCCGGGAAGAAGAAAACCATGATTACCATATTGGAGAATCCTGTGGACGAACCTCTTAACATCAGCATCACCGTCAATGACACAACAACAAGGAACTATGTGCTTCAACCCAAGCAACAGTTAAGTGTCGAAACAGATATCTCGCATATAAAGAATACAATGAAAGTTTCTCTGAAAGGAGATCGCCGGGTGATATTACTGAAAACAATATTAAGTACAGAGCGTCCGGATCATACGGAATAAGATTTCTGATAGTTGCCAATATTGTACACGGCTGTACAAAGTTGCTTCATAAAAGAACGATTGTTATATGTCTTCACTCGGTAAACGGACATCTTTGCAGAGTCATTTTAAAACCGAATTGAACTATGAAACGCATTTTATTTTCTTTATTTTTATTTCTGACCAGCATCGTTGTTTTTGCTGGCGGCAGGTTTACGGTTGCCGGTGTTTTTACGGATCATATGGTATTGCAACGTAATGCAAACGTGAAGATCTGGGGAGAGGCGGCAGACGGTTCGCAGGTTGAAGTGTTGTTTGAAGGACACAGTCGGAAAAGTAAGGTTGTTGATGGAAAATGGATGGTCACACTAAGGACCGGAGAAGCCGGAGGACCTTATAAATTAGAAGTCATAAATGGTAATAATAAGGTTAGTTTTAGAGATGTTTTCGTAGGTGACGTATGGCTGGCGGGTGGTCAGTCAAATATGGAGTTTGCTTTGCGCAAGGTGAAGGATGCGAAGGCGGAAATCGATTTGGCTGATTATCCTCAGATACGTTATTATAAAGTACCGAGAAAATACTATCCGGAACACGAAGTGCCTGAAACATCCTGGAAGACTTGTACTCCTGAGACAGCACCGGAGTTTGCAGCTGTTGCTTACTACTTTGCGAAGAATCTGCATAGAGATTTGAATATTCCTATCGGTATCATTCAACTACCCGTAGGAGGAACGACGGTTGAGGCGTGGACGAGCCGGAAGTTGCTGTTGTCAGATAAAGACTTCCGCCCTGTCATAGAGCGTTATGATAGTATTGCTGATGCTTATCAGCCTGGAGAGTACGAGAAGATATATGACCGTTATATTAAGTCTCTGGCAGAGTATAACAAATTATCAGCAGAAAAGAAACAATACATTGGTAAACCTACGGAGCCTATGGGGAAATGGAACTTTCGTCGTCCGGTCGGTTTATCCGAAACGATGTTGAACGTTGTCAGTCCATATACTCTGAAAGGATTTATTTTCTATCAGGGAGAGTCGAATACAGCACGTGGGGCACAATATCGTAAACTGTTCCCCGCGATGATAAAGGAGTGGAGGATGTCGTGGGGGCAGGGAGATATTCCTTTCCTGTTTGTACAGTTACCTCGATTTGAAACAAAGACCCGTTACTGGAATGAGTTGCGTGAAGCGCAATACCTCACCTCACTGCATGTGAAGAATACAGGTATGGCCGTTGCTTTTGACCAGGGAAATCCCAAAGATATTCATCCGATTGTGAAAGATACAGTTGGCTGGCGCCTTGCACAGTTGGCTTTGGGTAAAGTTTATGGTAAGAAGATCGTCTATCAGGGACCTGAATTTAGAAAGAAGACGAAAACCGAAGATGGCAGTTTACTTCTGGAATTTGCGAATGTGGGTACAGGGATTATTGCCAAAGACGGTTCTTCCTCGCTTTCCGGATTTATGGTTGCCGGTAAAGACGGCCAGTTTTATCCGGCTGAAGCAGTGATTGTTGATAACAATCGGGTACGTGTAAAGAGTAATCAGGTAAATAATCCTGTAGATGTCCGTTATCTCTGGGTGAATAGTGGATACATGAATTTCTTTAATAAAGAAGGCTTTCCCGCCCTTCCCTTCCGCACGGATAAATACATGTTGGAGACGGAAGGCGTATGTGTCAACCCTGAACCGGTGATACCCCAGCTTGATCTGTTCCTTTTCATTGGCCAGTCTAACATGGCAGGACGGGGATATATTACTGATAACTATAAAGGCAGTATAAAGGATGTATACTTGCTGACTCCGAACGGTGATATGGAACCTGCAAGGAATCCTTTAAATAAGTACTCTACTATCCGCAAGCAAATAGATCTGCAAGGAGTAGGCCCGGCCTATTCTTTTGCAAAGGCCATTGCAGATAAAACGAGGCATAAACTTGGATTAGTGGTTAATGCACGCGGAGGGAGTTCCATAAACTCATGGTTGAAAGGAGCTAAGGATGATTATTATGGAGAAGCTTTGTCACGTATACGCCAAGCCATGAAGTACGGAACGTTGAAAGCAATTATCTGGCATCAGGGCGAAGCCGATAGCCGGAATCCGGAAGCGTATATGGCGAAGTTACAAAAGTTGGTTGCCGATTTGCGGGAAGATTTGGGAGATACAAAGTTCCCCGTTATTGTGGGAGAGATTGCCGAATGGCGGGTGAATGGGACTTCGGATGCGTTTAATAAGATGTTGCGTACGGTTCCCCGGCATATTCCCTATTCCTATTGTGTGTCATCCCGGGAATTGGTGCCCCTGATCAATGAAAATGACCCTCATTTTAGTGCTGACAGTCAGATAATCCTTGGTAGGAGATATGCTGAAGCGGTTTATAAAGCCTGTTACTCTAAAGAATAGAAATACCCATTAAAAGATAATTTATGAGCTTGAAGAAACAACTATTTTTAGTCTGTGGTGCTATTGTCATGCCCTTTTTGGGGCTACATGCAGATAATGTCAATGTAGCATTACACAAACCGGTCACTGCCTCATCGCAGCAGGAAGAGTTTCCGGCATCCAATGTGACGGATGGAATCGTTTCGCGTAAATCTACCTGGCTGAGTGGTAAAAGTGCGCGTCCACCCCATACACTGGATATTAATCTTGAGAGATATTATAATATAAACCGGGTTGTTATCTATACGGGAATTCCGGATGTCGAACAAACAGAGCAGGAGAAAGGAAAAGCACCGGGATTCTGGTCGGTGAAGAATTTTAAGATTCAATACTGGGATGATGCCAACTGGACGGACCTGCCGGATACGGAATGCACGGAGAACAGGTTGGATAAGCTTGAGTTCACCTTTCATCCGGAGCTGCTCACTTTTCAGATTCGTCTGGTATCTACCGATGGTGAACCGATCCGTATTAATGAGTTTGAAGTATACGGTAAGGAGAAGGCGGGTATGCCGATTCCTGTTACTACAGGTGAAGCTCCAAGAGTTTCCCAGGAACCTTTGGAAAAGGAAATGCAGGTGACGGTGGCTAAAGAAATCATTGGTAAGTCCATGAAATACGTGGCTTACAATCAAGGATATTATTTACCGGGAAGTAATGTTTCCGGTTGGCTTGAATACTCTAATGTGAACAGTTTGCGCGTATGGACTTCTCTGAACGATTATATTCCCCAGTCCGTTGTGCTGCATGATAAAGAGCTTTCCACATTGGAGGATTTTGAGTCCTACAAGAATGAGTTGCGAAACAATCCGGAGCATAACCGTTTCATTCAATGGGAACCTATCCTGGCGAAGTGTGGGGAAGCACATTTCTCTACCAATTCCATGGTATTCGAATACACGTTGAAAGAATTGAAACGTCTGAATATCGATGCTATTCTTCAGATAAATTCCACCGATTTTGATGGAACGTGGAGTAATAAATGGAAGCAGTGGCAGCGTTTCTATGCATTGGCTTTTTATGCGGCTAAGACGGGAGATGTAACCATGTACGCCATGCACAACGAACCGAATCATCGCCATGCCGGACCAATGAAGATCACCCAGTATGTAGATGCCATGAAAATAGTTTCGGATGCTGTTTATTGTGCCGTGCAGGATGTGAATAGGCTGTATGGGAAGAATCTGAAATCACGTTTTGTGAGTCCGGTTACAGCGGGTTCCAATACAAACTGGTGGGCCGAGGTCGTGAAGAATCTGCGTATAGACTATCGCGGCTTGCCTTCGGACAGGGATTTGATAGATGTATTCTCTACCCACTCTTATAATCTTCCGGCAGCAGGTTATGCGTCCAAGGTTTCTGATATAAGAAAGATTATAGTGGAAAATCATCCTTTGAAACAACCGCTTCCGATCGTTTATACGGAAACAGGGCGTTGGATGAATGCATATCTGATCGATAAGGAAGAAACGATGGATTCTCCTTCCTTGTTCACAGAATGGGCCGGCGAATATACAAACAATACGTTCAATCAAGGGTATGGAATGTGGGCTTTTAAGTTTGCCAATACTACCAGCGGAACATATCCGCGTGGAATTAAGTCAGGACATCACTTTATCTGGCAAGGCAAACGGATTGTGGAGGATGCCTATACCAATGTGGCATTGGGTAAGAAAGCAATGGACTTGACTTCATCTCGCCCGGTAGCGGTGAAAGTAGTAACCGATGGTAATAAGACAGATGCTTCCATGTGGGTGTCTCCGGATACGGATGCAGAGAAATACCTGGAAATAAGTCTGGGAAAAAGCACTTCATTGGGTGGGGCTGTTGTCTATACGGGTTCGGCATATGGAGTTTATACGGCTCCCGATCGTGTGAAGAATTTCCGTTTGCAGTATTGGGACGGTACCGGATGGGCGGATATAAAAGAAACCGTTGAGAAAGATGCACGTTATGCGCAATCTTTTTTTCTGTTCGATGCTCCTGTAACTACTTCCAAAGTCCGCTTTGTTGCAACGGATAAGGGGAGTATCAAAGTGAGGGAAATAAAACTGTTTGATGCGGAGTCCGTCAAGGAGATTCCTTCCTCTTTTGATATAAGTGGCATTCAGCGTACGGGTGAAGTTGTTCGCCTGTTTGCAAAAGGGTTTAAGGATGAACGTCCGTTGCTGAATACAGTGAAGTCGGTTGCTGATAATGATGTGGATGCGATAACTTCCTTTAACCCGGAAGAAATGAGATATTATGTATGGCTGGTACAACGGAAACTCTCTTCAAACCATCTCACACTGGACCTGAAGTCGCTGAACCTTCCGGTAGGAACCAAGGTGATTGCTGAGGAAGTAAGTGCAAATGCTTATGGTGAAGTAGTCTGGATAAAAGAAACCTCAGAAGAAGGACAGCTTTCGTTTGAACTTCCTGCCCAGAGTGTAATGCTCCTTACCATTCCTATCTGTTCCAATGCTGCAAGTACACTGGTGGCAACGGCGGATGCAACCGTTAAGGCCGGGGCAAATAGTGAGAAAAACTTTGGTAAAGCCAAAGTGATGAATATAGAAATGAATGCTTCCCGAGCCAATGGCAATCAGGTTAGCTATCTCAAGTTCGACTTGTCGGGTATGAATAAAGAGGAAATGAATGCCGCTATACTCCGGCTGTATGGCAATTCGTCAACCAAATCTCCCTATCGCTTCCATGTCTACGCGCTGGATAATAGTAATTGGGATGAAAGTACCCTGAACTGGAAGAATGCCCCCAATCTGGAAAAAGACCAGGTGCGCGTAACCGATGTAGGTAATACGGCACATGTAGCCGGTGAGATAGTTGTGACTGAAACAGCATCCTGGCATCAACTGGATGTCACTTCATTGATACGCAAATGCCGGCAGCCGGAAATTACATTTGTGTTGATCAGGGAAGTCCGCCAATTGGGAGATGATTCTGATAATAATAAGAATAGTTCCTTCGGAACCAGAGAATCTGTGAATAAACCAGCTCTGATAGTGTGGTAAGCGGAAAAGATTTATTTCGTTCGTACGATTGTGCTTTCTTTCCGTATGATTTTTAGATTCCGATTCTGTGTTTTTTGTGAATTTTGTCTTGTTCCTTTATTAGTAATATATAAATCTAATGTATTAAATGAAAAACTGTTGTTTTAAACTAATCTTATCGGTTGTATTTCTATTGATTATGGCCGATGTACATGCGCAGAACGTGCGGGTAACAGGTGTTGTGTCTGATACGCAAGGTCCGTTGATTGGCGTGAATGTTCGCGTGAAAGATTCTGCAACTGGTGTGATTACCGATATAAACGGTAAATATTCTCTTGAGGTACCTTCGAATTCTACACTCGTGTTTTCGTATATCGGCTATCTGAACCAGGAGCATAAGGTAGGTAATAAAGGTGTTATTAATGTAGTTATGGTAGAGGATACCAAGCAACTGGAAGAAGTTGTAGTCGTGGGCTATGGTTATCAGCGGAAAAGTGATGTCGCTACTTCTGTAGCTTCGGTTAAGACGGATGAACTGAAAAGTTACCCGGCAGGAAACGTAGCTGATATGCTTCGTGGACGCGTGGCCGGTGTTAATGTAACAAGTTCATCGGGAAGACCGGGTTCCAATCCTAATATTACGGTTCGTGGTAACCGTTCTATCAGTGCATCCAATACTCCTTTGTATGTTATCGATGGTTCTATTTCAGACAGTGAAGAGTTCAGTACGCTGAGTGCGGAGAACATCGAGTCCATTGAGATTCTGAAAGATGCCGCTTCGCAGGCTATCTATGGTGCCCGTGCCAGCGATGGTGTTATCCTGGTGACAACGAAACGTGGTAGCCAGGGTAAGATGGAGGTAAGTTATAACGGATATGTAGGTATACAGTCTTTATGGCGCAACTTCGATTTCTATTCACCCGAAGAATATGTAATGCTGCGGCGTGAAGCAAAAGCCAATGATAAAGGTGTGATTGATGCACGCGAAATATCCATTGCCGAAGCTTTGGGAGACGATGTCATGCAGCAAGTGTGGGCAAGCGGGCAATTTATAGATTGGGAGAAAGAGATGTTGAAGAATGCACTTTATCACAATCATGATGTAACGTTGCGCGGCGGAAATGATAAGATACGGATGGCTGCCGGTGTCAATTACTTCGATCAGGACGGAATGGTAACCACCGGTTCCGGCTATCAGAAGGCAGCTTTTCGCCTGAATGTGGATTATAACATTAATAAGTGGATCAGCCTCGGTGTAAACTCGTCTTATGCTCTTACCAAATCCGATCGTGAAGACGGTAGTTTCAGTGAGTTTATTACCCGTACTCCGATTGCACAGATTTATAATGAAGATGGTAGCTATTCACGCTATATTAATTCTAATAATGATGTCAACCCGTTCTATAGAGCGGAAAACTATAAACGTGAGATTTCCACCAATAGTTACCGTTTGAATGTCTTTCTGGAGCTGAAACCTTTCAAAGGGTTCAATTACCGCCTGAATACATCGCTCTATAACAGAGAACAGGAAGATGGCGAAGCAAAAGGAGTGAATTATCCGGGTGGTGGAGCTACGGCTAAACTGACCGACAGGGAAGACAGAAGTTATCTGATTGAGAACATCTTTACATACAATGTCCCTATTAAAGACCAGAAGCACAAACTGACGATTACCGCAGTACAGTCCGTAGACCATAAGCAGACAAAGCAGTTGGGCTATGCTACCGACCAATTACCGGTGGATATGGATTGGAACTTCATCGCAAACGGTCAGTTTACAGGTTCTCCCATACGTTCCTTTACCGAGAATAACCTGGTTTCTTTCATGGGACGTGCTTCTTATGTCCTGATGGATAGATATATTATGAATGTTGCAGTCAGAAGAGACGGCTCCAGTCGTTTCGGAAAGAATAACAAATGGGGTACATTCCCGTCTGTAGCCCTTGCATGGCGTGTGAATCAGGAGAAGTTCCTTCAGAATGCAACCTGGATCGATAATCTGAAACTACGCTTGAGTTATGGTATTGTAGGTAATCAGAACGGTATTGGTAATTATACGACTCTTGGTCTGACTGACCAACTCAGATATGAGTTTGGCGATAATTCCTATATGGGTTATCTTCCCGGAGCAGAACTTACCAATCCTAACCTGAAGTGGGAGCAATCCAGAACCGTCAACATGGGCTTGGACTTTGGTTTGTTCCGAAACAGACTGTCGGGTACCATCGAGTATTATAAAACCCGGACTACCGATTTGCTTGTTTATCGCGGATTGAATTCAGCCTTAGGTTACGAAAAGATGCTCGATAATCTGGGAGAAACGAAGTCGAGCGGTATTGATATCAGTATTAGCGGTGACGTTATCCGTGCGAAGGATTTCACATGGAGTCTGGGAGCTAACTTCAGCCAGTATTCCAATGAGATCGTGAAGATTGACGATCAGGTGGATGAGAATGGAAAACCGTTGAGCCAGCCCGGAAACAACTGGTTTGTAGGTAAACCTATCAATGTATATTACAATTATGAACCGGACGGTATTTATCAATACGCAGATTTTGATATTACCCGTGATGCCTATGGTAAACTGACATATACCTTGAAACCGACCATTGATACGGATGGAGACGGTATACCCGACAAAGTCCTGGAACGTCAGGATGCAGTGGCACCGGGTTCAGTGAAAGTGAAAGATCTGAATGGTGACGGAAAGATTACGGCAGACGACCGTACCCCCATCTCCAAAGACCCGGACTTTACCCTGTCATTGAATACAAGTCTTAAATGGAAAGGCTTCGACTTCTTTATGGATTGGTATGGAGTGTCCGGGCGCAAGATTCAGAACGCCTATCTTTCAGAATCAAACAGTGGTGGTTCATTACAGGGAAAATTGAACGGTGTGAAGGTGAATTACTGGACTCCGTTTAATCCTTCAAACGACTTCCCGCGTCCTACCCATAATTCGAATGTGACGTATCAGAGTGCCTTGGCCATACAAGATGCCTCTTACATCCGTTTGCGTACTTTGCAACTGGGATATACATTTCCTACCGCCTGGATTAAGAAAATCCAGCTTCAGAAGTTAAGAGTATATGCAACCGCTACGAATCTTCTTACGTTCACAGACTTCCTGTCGTATAGCCCGGAGTTGACTCCCGGTGCATATCCTGAGTCAAGACAGTTTGTGTTTGGAGTAAATTTGTCATTCTAATTATTAAAGACCGAAAAAATGAAGAAAAGATTATATATAGCAGCTTTAGCAATTGCAGCAATTGCGACGTTGCCTTCCTGTGAAGACTTTCTTAATCCTGAATCGAAGACGGATATCACTTACAACTATCTGATAGGTACTCCCGATGGTCTGAGCCGCGCCGTGATAGGATTATACAATATGGAGAGACAGATAGCCAATGGAGATGGAGGTAACCTGTACGTCGTAAATATGTGTGACTATAACACGGACATCATGGTATTCCGTGCCGGAACAAGTGCAGCTATTGCTCGTCTCAATACGCTATTGCCTAACAATGCTGATGTCGAATCATTCTGGACACACCATTATTCCATTATAGGCAAAGCCAATGAAATCATTGTAAGCGCCGAGAACCTGGGGCTTGACGACGAAGTTGTCCATAAGGCATGGGCTGAGGCTAAGTTCTTCCGCGGACATGCATACTTTGAACTATGGAAACGTTTTGAACGTCTCTATTTGAATACACTTCCTACTACGGTAGATAATCTGGTGCGTGACTATAAACCGGCATCTACGGAAGAAGTATTCACTCTGATCAAAGGTGACCTGGAAGATGCAATAGCCACCCTTGCCTGGGACATCCCGAATAAGGACTATGGCCGTATCACTAAGGCAGCTGCCAAACATGTGAGAGCGCAGGTAGCCATGTGGGAAAAGGACTATGATAAAGCAATAAAAGAGTGTGAGGATATCTTCAGGGATGGCACGATGTACTCCCTGATGCCGAAGACGGAAGATGTTTTCAGCGGGGCGGATTTGCGTAACTCCGAAGTGCTGTGGTCCTACCAATTCTCAGAGAACCTGGGAGGTGGCGGAAGCGGTACTCCATTGATGGGACACCGTCTTGCCATTATTACCACTACCCGCTATCAGTCTAATGCCGGATGTACCTTTGAAGCAGCCCAGGGTGGTTACGGTTGGGGACGTGTTTATCCGAATACTTACTTGTTCGGTCTGTATGATAAAGCAAAGGATACCCGCTATGAAAAGCTCTTTATCCACAAGTTCTATTACAATGATCCCACTAATGTCAATTATGGCAAAGAGATACCAGCCGATTTGTATGGCAGTTCTGCCGGATATCTGGAGAAACTGCATCCGATGTCAAAGAAGCATTTTGACCAATGGACCAATGCTACACAGCCTGACAGGACTTCCAGTTTCAAGGACCTGATTGTTTACCGTCTGGCAGAGACCTACCTGATGTGTTGTGAGGCTTACTTCCATCGCGACGGCGGTTCGAGTTCCGAAGCCATTGAATACTATAACAAGACGTGGAGCAGGGCAGGTAATGCCCGTGAGAACGGTCCGCTTACCCTTGATATGATTCTGGATGAATATGCCCGTGAACTGCACTTCGAAGGAGTACGCTGGCCATTGTTGAAACGTCTTGGACTCCTCTATGACCGGGCTCGTGAACACTCGGGCGACTTGAAGTCGGAAGACCCGTATCTGGATACCGATTATGCCTTGTGTCGTGATTACTTCGTGAAAGGCAAACACGAAATATGGCCTATACCACAGAAACAGATAGACCTGATGGGAGCAGAGAACTTCCCGCAGAGCGATCCGTGGAAATAGGAGAGTTGACTTTAAATTATAAATTAAAAACAGAATCATAATATGAAAAAACTAACTCTGGTTTCATTGGTTTTGAGTATGATACTGATTTCATGTAAAGAGCGTGGAGAAGTGCGTATCATGCCGGAATTTAATTATGACCAAACCACTATAAACATATCGAAGAATGAAGGTTCTTCTGCAACGGCTCTTATTTATACGACGGAGGGTGAGGTTACCGCTGAGTATACGGCAGACTGGCTCTCGGTAGATGTGAATCCGAAACGTGCCATTTATAAAGCTACGGCTACCAATGAAACAGGTGAACCGCGTTCGACTGTCGTGAAGTTGGTTTCCGGAGAGTTCTCTGTTGATGTAACAGTGACTCAATCAGATAAAGATGCTTCGGAAGAGAAGGCTTTGAAAGTGGGACAAGTGACAGAAGACGGACTCGGTATGATATTCTGGGTTGACCCGTCTGATCCGGAATCCGGAAAGGCTATCTCACTGGAACGTTGGGGTGGCAATCCGTATGAAGCATCTATCATGTCACATGGCGCCCTGTCGGCAGTAGATGGCCCGGCGAATACAGCCCTGTTTGTAAATGCAGGCCCTAATGATGCTGCCGCCTTGTGTACAGCATTGGGAGAAGGTTGGTATTTACCGGCATCCAATGAATTGCTCGATTTGTTTGACGCATACAATGGTATCGGCCATGAAGACCCGGCATTCACCAATGCAGTGCCTGCCAGTATCAGCGATACGGAAAAGGCAGCCCGTGCCATGTTCGACCAGTACCTGACCGATTTGGGTGGAGCGGTTATAAATGCAGCGGCTGATACGGGCAATGGTGAAAGCTACTGGGCAAGTACGGAAAGTGAAGATGGGCAGAAAGCAAGATACGTCCGTTTCGGTAAGTATGGACTTGACTTTGGTGCCAAGACTGGTACAAGCCGCTTTGTACGTGCTATGAAAGTGATAGGTAACTATAAGTTCCCCGAAGAACCTGCCACACTGACCGTTACCCCTAACCAGGTTGGACTGACCAGTGAAGCCGGTGCCACGGCAGAGTCTACCGTAACTACGAATAAGAGTTCGTATATGGTAACCATTGAAGGTGATGGTTCCACATGGCTTTCCGTAAGCAAGGCAGAAAACAAGATTACATTCACCGCTTTGTCGGAGAATACCACGGATGGTTCGCGTACGGCGACTGTGACCGTCGTAGCCGGTTCCGGTGAAGGCCGGGCTACGGCTACCATTACCGTAAGCCAGCAGAAAGCTATAACTGTGGAACCTTTCACAATAGGTGAGTATGTGACGAAAGATGGAGATACGGAACTTGCTGAAGGCGGTATTGTGTTCTGGGTGGATCCGGCAGATCCTTCCAAAGCTAAGATTGTGTCCCTTAAGCGGGAGAGCCTGAAGTGGACAAACGGATTTGCCGATGGTTTTGGTGTAACGGATGGTGAAGATGGATATGCCAATACGCAGACCATAGCACAGAGCGAACATGCAGCAGACATTCCGGCTATACAATATTGCAAGGAGAGAGGTGAAGGCTGGTATTGGCCGGCAAAAGACGAACTGGTAGCTTTATATGATGCCTACAACGGAAATCATAGTTCGAGCCTGCTTCCCGGTCAGCTCCCGGCGGAAGAACAGGCAGCACGTGCTGCGTTCGATAAAATATTCACCGATCATGGTGGTGTGATCCTGAATACCATGGGAGATACGGAGAATGGTGACAGTTATTGGGCAAGTACGGAGACTACCGACGGTAAGAAAGCTTGCTATATACGTTTTGGTAAATATGTCAGTACCAATAACGCCAAGACCGGAAGTGCGCGTTATGTTCGTTGTGTGAGAAGTGTTTCCAAATAAAATCTTTAAAGGCAAATATCATGAAAATAAAATCATTTTATATAACGGCATCCTTTGCGTGTCTGTTTATGTTGACTTCATGTGTAGACTATGAAGTGAAAGATCCTAACTTCATGCCGCCGGACGTTGTTCTGGACGAGGGTGACGATGATGAGATTATAGAGGGGTTGCCGACTCCCGGAGAGATGCAGGCTTACAGTCCTTCACTTCTGGGTAAACCGTACCGCCCGATCAAAGTGAAGTATTCGAGCCAGTTTCCACCGGTTGCCAGCTGGACTGAAGCGAATACCCGCATCGTGGCTTATATGGGCGAGTATAAACCAAGCATAAAAACAGAGAGTGACTATAAGGCTATCACCAATAAATATGGTAGCCTTACCACAGGTGCCAAGCAACAAGCCACAGGACGCTTTTATGTGAAGAAAGTCAACGGTCGTTGGTGGATTATCGATCCCGAAGGATACCCTCACTATGAAAGAAGTGTGACTTCCCTCAGATATGGTTCTTCTTCGCGTAATAAAGAAGCCTGGAATAAGCGCTTTGGTAATGATAATATGTGGTTGTCGAAGACACAATCGGAACTGGCTTCCATTGGTTTCCACGGTACCGGTGCTTTCTGTACCAACACGTACAGTAAGATTCAGACGCATAACCAGAGCAATCCCAATGCACCTATGACCTTGACACCTTCATTCGGTTTTCTCAGTCAGTTCAGGTCGCAGAACGGGCATGCTTATCCGGGAAATACCTCCGATAATGAACTGGGACTTGTGTTGTACAGTGATTGGGCGGAGTTCTGTAAGACTTATATCCGTTCGGCCATGGCATCTTATTTGAATGATGCGAATGTATTGGGCTTCTTTTCGGATAATGAGATAAACTTCTCTTCGCAGAATTCAAGAATACTGGATCGCTTCTTGCAACTGACCGACCGGACAGATGTCGCCTACCTGGAAGCTAAGAAGTTTATGGAAGAGAAGAATGCAACAAGTGTGACCGATAATCTGAATAGCGAATTTGCCGGCAGACTGGCCGAACTCTATTACAAGGGAGTCAAGGAAGCCATTAAAGAGATCGATCCGGGAATGATGTACCTGGGAACCCGTCTGCATGGAACACCGAAATATCTGCAACATGTAGTGGCTGCTGCGGGCAAGTATTGTGATATCATCTCTATCAATTACTATAGCCGTTGGAGTCCGGAGCTGACTACCTATGTGAAGCAGTGGGGTGAAGATTGGGCGGATGCTCCCTTTATGGTTACTGAGTTTTATACAAAGGGTGTGGAAGATTCTGACCTGAACAACCAGTCGGGTGCCGGATTCTCTGTTCCCACTCAGAATGACAGGGCGTACGCATACCAGCATTTCACTTTGGGTTTGCTGGAAGCCAAGAATTGCGTCGGCTGGCATTGGTTCAAGTATCAGGATGATGATGGTACGGACAATAGCAGTAAGCCCGCTAATAAAGGGGTTTATGATAACTATTACGAGATGTATCCCTATCTGAGTAAGTTCATGAAGGAAGTAAATTACAATGTTTACAACCTTATTGAGTATTTTGATAAATAAACAGATTTATCAGATTGACATTTTGAATTTCTAAAGCCCCGGGAGTCTCTGCTTTGCAGCCCGGGGAGAGGAGGTTTGCAAATTCGCGAATGAAAATCTATATTTGTCAGATTATGAGTTGGATATATAAATACGTACAACTCTAAAAAACGGGAAATTGCTTGTTCGGGCTCTTTGACTATAAGGCTTTTGCAGAATATATGCTTCTTTGGTACAGAAACTATATATCTAATGTGCAGGAACTATATATCTGACGCGTTGGAACTATATATCTGATACGTCAGAACTATAGATGCAATCTGCAGAATATAGAGTTCCTGTACATAGAATATGTATAACGGGCGTATATTATGCAATATGCCGCATTTATATTCAAAGACGGGAGGCGCTGATGGCCTGTTTTGTCTTTCCGAATAAAATGCATAGTAAGACAAAAGCCTGTTTTCCTCTCTTTTTGTAAAGACAAATGGGAAATACCGATATTAATGAGAAATAAAACAAATAAATATAAACCTTTAAAAGGATGATGATGAGAAACGGAAAGAAAGTTTTAGTTATAGGTTTGGTTCTGTTGGCAGGATTCACCTCTTCGGCATCGGCAGTGACAAAAGGTATGAAAAAGGTTGTTGAGGATGCGCTCGACTTCTCTGTCAGACAGTCAATGTCCATGTTCGGTGAGATGAAAGACCAGAAAGGCATATTGCCCAGAACAGCGAAGGATGGAGAGATGATTACCTGCGATTCTGGTTGGTGGACAAGTGGTTTCTATCCCGGTACGTTATGGTATTGTTATGAGTATAGCAATGATCCGCAGGTGAGGGCAGCCGCCGAAGAAATGACTTCGCGTGTGGAAAAGCAGAAGTATACGACCAGCAATCACGATGTTGGTTTTATCATCAATTGCAGTTTCGGCAATGGCTACCGCCTTACCCGTAATGAAGCTTACAGGGAAGTGATAGAGACTGCGGCCAAATCCTTATCCACCCGCTTCCATCCGGTGACGGGTTGCACCCGCTCGTGGAACAGCAAGAAATGGCAGTTCTCCGTAATCATTGATAACATGATGAATCTGGAGCTTTTTACGGTAGCCTCATCCATGACGGGAGATAATTCTTACTATAATAAAGCAAAATCTCATGCCGACCGTACAATGATCAATCATTTCCGTCCGGATGGCAGTTCATACCATGTGGTTAGCTATGATACGATTACAGGAAAGGTGCTGAACCAAGTGACACATCAGGGGGTAAACGACCAGTCCGCCTGGTCGCGTGGACAGGCATGGGGATTGTATGGATTCACCATGATGTATCGTCAGACGGGTAAGAAAGAGTATCTGGACCATGCTATTAAAGTCGGTAAGTACATTATGAATCACCCGCGTTTGCCTAAAGATAAAATCCCTTACTGGGACTTTGATGCTCCCGACATTCCGAAAGCTGATAGAGATGCTTCGGCCGGTGCCATTATGGCCTCGGCTTATGTGGAGCTGAGTACTTATGTAGAAGGCGAACTGGGCAAGCAATTCCTTGCAATAGGTGAACAGCAGATAAAGTCGTTGGCTTCTCCGGCCTATCGTGCCAGGAAAGTGGGCGATAACAATCATTTTATCATTAAGCATTGCACTGGTTTCATGGCAAAGCAGTATGAGATAGATGCTCCATTGACGTATGCCGATTATTATTTTGTAGAGGCTTTGCTTCGCTATAAGAATTTGTTGGAAGGGCGTCCGGTAGTTGAGACGATTACGGCTTTCTCTGAAAATCCGGATCGTTCCGCCTGGTTGAGTTCACTCCATCGTATCTCTTATCCGTTGCTGGCGAATATGGCGAAAGGTGAACTTCGTAAAAATATGCCGGTTGAATCTATCGCCGCCGATATGCAGAAAAGAAGAGAAGTGACACATCTGGAAGCTTTAGGCAGACTGATTACAGGAATTTCGGCTTGGCTGGAACTGGGGCCCGACAATACGATAGAAGGTAAACTGCGTGCCAGGTACATCGATCTGGCTTTAAAGTCGATTGCCAATGGAGTTGATCCGGAATCGCCCGACTACCTGAACTTCAATAACGGACGTCAACCCTTGGTGGATGCCGCTTTCCTGGCTCACGGATTATTGAGAGCCCGTACACAACTGTGGGATAAACTGGATAAGACCACTCAGGAACGGGTAATCAAAGAGCTCAAATCATCGAGAGTGATAAAACCTTCCGAAACCAATTGGCTGTTTTTCTCGGCAATGGTGGAGGCTGCCTTAAAGGAATTTACCGGCGAGTGGGAGTATGACCGGGTGAAATATGCCTGTGACCGCTTTGGACAATGGTATAAGGGAGATGGTTGGTACGGTGACGGGGCCGAATTCCATCTGGACTATTACAATAGTTTCGTTATCCACCCGATGATGGCGGAAGTGCTGGGTGTGATGAAGAAACACCAGATAGAAGGTGCCATACCTTACGAACTTGAACTCGAACGCTATGCCCGCTACGCAGAGCAACAGGAAAGAATGATTTCTCCCGAAGGGACTTTCCCGATAGTGGGTCGTTCATTGGCTTACCGCTTCGGAGCTTTCCATGCCTTGTCCGACGTTGCTTACCGGAAATTGCTTCCGGAAAGAGTGAAACCTGCACAAGTGAGATGTGCACTGACAGCAATTATCAATCGGCAGACACAAGCTCCCGGAACATTCAACCCCGAAGGATGGCTGCGGGTGGGCTTTGCCGGCTATCAGCCTCATATTGGAGAGAGTTATATTTCAACAGGTAGCTTGTACTTGTGCTCTGCCGTGTTTGTAGCCCTCGGTTTACCGGAATCAGATGAGTTTTGGGCTTCGCCTGCAGCAGACTGGACTTGCAAGAAGGGATGGGCAGGCGTCGATTTGGATGTGGACAAGGCCTTGAAGAAATAAGGATGAAGAGTATTGCAAATGAAGAAATTCACAACAACTTTGTTGTATTAACCTTAGTATTGGCATGAAGAATAAATTATCCCTCTTATTGGTGTCTTTTTTTCTCTTCTCCTGTGCGGAGAACAAACAGGTAACGGAACAGCAGACTACGTTTTGTAATCCGATGAATCTGGATTACGGCTGGGGATGTTTCCAGAAGAGAGAGAAGAAAGCCCGTACGGCTGCCGATCCGGTAATCGTATTGTTCAAAGACAAATATTATCTCTTTACTACAATGGATATCGGCGGTTATCGTGTATCCGACGACTTGATTACATGGAAGGATGTCTATTTTAATCCGGAGATACATGCATCTGCCCTTGATATTGACCATTATGTGGCACCTGCTGTAGCTGCGGATGATAATTATGTCTATTTTATAAACTTTACCCGCGACCGTTCCAAGAAGAAAGTGGACGTGATTCGTTCTGCTGACCCGGAAAATGGGAAATGGGAAAAATGCGGTGAGGTACGGCGTATGGCCGATCCTTGTCTGTTTATTGATGATGGGCGCTTTTATTTCTATTATGGGCTGGGTGCAGAACAATCTACCACTTTCTTTGAAGTGAATCCCGAGACTTTTGAGGAAATAGAAGGTACGAAGAAGGTGCTCCGTGAATATATCACGGACGTTAAAGAGTGCACTTCCGGTTATCACTTCGGGCGCAGAGAACTGTATGATGAAATAGACGCTTCTGCCTGGATGGGTAAGTTCGAGAAGATACCTTGCCCTGAGGGTGCCTGGATTGTGAAGAACAATGATAAGTATTACCTGCAATATGCCACACCGGGAACCATTTGTAACTGGTATTGCGATATCGTTATGGAGAGTGACAGCGCGAATGGAGGTTTTGTTGAACAGCCTTACAATCCTGTTTCGTTGAAGGTAGGTGGTTTTATTGGTGGGGCAGGCCATAGTTGTGTATTCAAAGATAAGTATGGTAACTGGTGGCAGGCAACTTCCATGTGGATTGGTAACCACGATGAATTTGAGAGAAGAATCGGATTGTTTCCGGTATCATTTGATGCGAAAGGGCGGATGAGAACTCATACCGTATTGGGTGATTATCCGATGCTATTGCCTCAGAAGAAGTTTGAGCCACAGGATATCTCTGCTTTCGGCTGGATGCTCCAGTCTTTCAATAAAGCTTGTATGGCTTCTTCTTCGCTTCCGGGCTTTGAACCGGAGAAAGCAGCGGATGAGAATGTCAGGACATGGTGGTCGGCAGAAAGCGGTAATGCAGGTGAGCATTTCGTAATGAACTTTGGTAAGAAAGTGCAGATTAATTCTGTTCAGATCAACTTTGCCGAACAGGATATAAATCCGGAAGCTCCCAAAGAGACAGACTATCATGCCTATAAACTGTATACTTCGAACGATGGGCATACCTGGAAGCTGCTTGCTGATAAGTCCGGAAACAAAACAGCGGTTCCTCATGAATATCTGGAACTCTCCGAACCTGTAGAGGCTTCTTATATGAAGGTGGAGAATGTGCATACTCCCAAAGAAGGTAAATTTGCACTGTTGGATTTGCGGGTATTCGGTTCCGGTTATTCGGATAAGCCCGGACAGGTGAAAGAACTTTCTGTGAAAAGAAACCAGGAAGATGAAAGATACGCCTCGCTTGCCTGGAATAAAGTATCCGGTGCCGACGGTTATTTGGTTCGCTTTGGTTATCAGCCCGATTTCCTGAATCAATGTATTCAGGTGAAGGGAAATGAAACCACTGAGCTTTTGCTGCATATTCTCACTAAAGGCGTGAAGTATTATTATCGTGTGGATACCTATAATGATAGTGGAATTACGGAAGGTAATGTTATTTCGGAGTAGGGCTTAGAAGTGTAATCCAGCCTGTTTTATTTGAGAACGAGATATTGGAATTGGAGAAATATGAAAAAAAAACTGTTTTTTCTGCAACCAAACTTCATCTTTTTGCGTCTAATAGATAAATAAAAAACAGAAGAGCTATGAAAGTAAATTTATCTATGGATGATATCCGTACAAAAGTAGAAGAGTATATAAAGAAAGCAGGCCGTGCTACAGGTCGTCCTGTGCTTACAGCCTATTATGTAATGACTGCTGATACGACTCCCGATAGTGAGCGCACCAATATAATGCTTGCTTTGGTAGCCATCGTCTTCCCTACCAGTATAGAGGATATTCTGGGACAACTCTTTATGGTAGGTAAAGGTTTTGCTGCTGTCTATGCTTATAAAAAGGTAAAGAAATATATCACTCCCCAAATAAAGGATAAGGTAGAGGCAAAATTGGATGAGTGGTTCCGTGATAATGTGACGGAGGTGGAAACGCTGTATCTGGAATAAGGGGGATCAGGCTCATAATCTGAAGGTCATATCTTCCACATAAAGAAAAAGGCTGTATTCCCTTAGGAATCAGCCTTTTTCTTCGTGGACCAGCCTGGGCTTGAACCAGGGACCTCCAGATTATGAGAACGATAAGATGATATTCTGTGATAGCCTGTTTGGTTAATCTTGATTGTATATAAGGTGGTTATGGATTTTGCTATCTCCTATAAAACTCATTAAATCTCCCAAACTGAAACCTTTTGTTTACGCATTGTTTACGCAAAATTTGGGAGGCTACATATTACCGTTAAACTCATTAGGCTTACGACACTATCACTTTTATTAGTAATCAATGTTAAATATCGCTTCATATTCTATGCAACCTTCGGGTTTGTCGCAAATAATTTGTATTTTTGCGACAAACGTAATGCAATGGCAAGTATAGAAGACGGTATTTTGACAGCTATTAAATCCAAAGGAAGAGGAAGCATCTTCTTTCCTTCTGATTTTACGTCATACGGAGAAGTCAAGGCGGTTGGAAAAAGTCTTGAACGACTGACTGCAAAAGGTGACATCATCCGTTTGGCAAGAGGCATATATTTATATCCTGAGATTGATACAGTCTTAGGACTAGGCATATTGATGCCATCTATAGAACAGATTGCTGAGACCATAGCCCGTAGGGATAAGGCGCGTATCGTACCAACTGGCATTTATGCCATGAATAAATTGGGAATATCTACCCAAGTTCCGATGAACGTGGTTTATCTGACCGATGGTGCGCCTCGTAAAGTAAGTCTGGGAAATGGTCGCTCGATACAGTTTAAATATACAACTCCCAAAAATCTCTCATTCACAAATCCACTCGCAATGCTTGTTACATTTGCCCTGAAAGAAGTAGGGAAAGATAATGTAACGGATGATATTGCCAAGCAAATCAAGGGCGTGCTTCAAAAAGAACAAAAGGAAAATGTACTGGCAGATGAAGCACTTATGCCAGCATGGATAAGAACCTTCACAAGACAAGCGTATGAATAATTACTTTCAACTATCCAAGGAACAACAGCAAATGGTGCTTACCCAAGCAGCCAATAAGACAGGTTTACCAGTGCAAGCTGTCGAGAAAGACTTATGGGTAACTGTGGTTCTACAAATAGTGTTCACATTACCTGTAGCTAACCATCTTGTATTCAAGGGTGGCACATCCCTTAGTAAGGTATGGAAAGTGATACATCGCTTTTCCGAAGACATAGATTTGGCTATAGACCCTTCCATTTGGGGATTTGAGGGAGATTTGACGAAAAAGCAAATCAAACGGCTACGTAAGGCTTCGTCCCTCTTTGTGCGTGACGAACTTTGTCTGTCCTTAAAGGAGGTTGTTACCGAAATAGGCATGGAGAAATGGCTTCAAGTGGAAGCCGACCCTGACGGTGAGGGTGATGGAACATATCCAGAGCCAAGAGTGATACACATTCGTTACAAATCCCTTTTCGATGAAGACTTACCTTATTTGCATTCAGAGGTAAAACTGGAGGTTGGTGCTCGCTCATTACTCGAACCCACAGCAGAAGCTGCGGTAACAAGCGTTCTAGAAGATACGTTACCTATTAGCACAACAGTTAAGCAAGTTATGATACCTACAGCCTTGGCAGAGAAGACATTTCTTGAAAAGGCATTCTTGTTGCATGAGTTATTTTCATCTCAATCTCCAAGGGAAGCTGACCGCAAATCTCGTCATTTATATGACTTAGTGCAGATGATGAGCACCGACATCGCAGCACGGGCCATCGCCAACGATGAACTTTGGAATACAATACATCACCATCGTGAATTATTCACAAGCATGAGTGGGGTGGATTATACTCCCGACATACGCAAACGCATAAGGCTATTGCCTCCCGATGATGTCATTGACGATTGGTATAATGATTACAAGGATATGCGGTCATCTATGATATATGGAGGAAAACCTACATTCGAAGAATTGATGAGAAAGATAAAGGAACTTGAAAATATGTTTCATAAATAACATTATTACATGAATATCCCACAATCGCAATCATTAAGTACCGTTAGACTTGGTAAAGTGTTTGCAAATACAGTAGCAACGTATAAATATTTTTGGTTTCTCTCAATTTTGCAGATTCACGCAAAAACAGAGGAACTACGTATTGACGTGTGGGATATTGTGATTAGAATGATTGCCAATGCTTGGTATCCGATACATTATTTCCGTTTGTCATTCGGTAAAAGTGATTCGCTTTTTAACATTGTGATAGAGTTACAGAAGATAACGGGAATTCCCATTGATGCAGATGTTGAAACTATTTGTGCTTTATTGCGTGACAGGCTGGAGGATATTCAGACAAAGAGCCGTTTGAGGATTCTTACTTTCAATGTACCTTTTCGTTTTCTTCGTCCTTGGATTAACACATCTGATGACAAGGAAATGGTGATTCGTTCACAGACATTGGAAAACGGTTGCTTATATGCTCTTTATAAGGGTGATGCAGAATTCTATATAATGCTTAATCCAGCATGGGATTTGTATATACACAATCATTATAATATTTTGATGGATTTTGCTTATTGGAATCTAACTCAATTTCTGCAAGTACGTAACCCGAATGTGCCAGCTATCTCCAATAAGTTGATAAAGCCTGAGAAACGTGATTCTCTTTCCAATCAACATCGTTATTGGGATATGGTCATAAATCTTGGTGGGTCCATTCAATGTTTATACACAGGAAAGGAATTATATCAGGGTGGTTATGCCTTAGACCATTTCTTACCTTGGACTTTTGTAGCCCATAACTTAAATTGGAATTTGGTACCGTCTGACGGAAGTGTCAATTCTTCAAAAAGCAACAAGCTCCCGGACTTGAATATATATCTTCGCAAATTGGCAGATATACAACATCGTTCGCTACGCATATGTGTCAACGCCCACAAAACTCCCAAGACGCTTGAGGATTATCTTTCATTAGGATATACTCCACGCGAATTGGCTGATATGAGCGACAATCAATTTAGGGAGATATACGAAAGAACATTCAAACCGATGAATCAGATAGCCATCAATATGGGTTACGACACATGGAAATATGACTGAATATGGAAATAGAAAGAATCAATCATCCTTATCTTACCGCTATTAAGCGTACAGATATTTCAGTGCCTACAAGGTATCTGTTGAAACATGACTTGCTTAAAGGTCGCATTCTTGACTATGGATGTGGTTTCGGTTTTGATACCGATGAACTTAAAAGACAAGGGTATGACATTACTGGATATGATTATTATTATCGTCCAGATTATCCTGGAGAAAAGTTTGATACCATAATCTGTAATTATGTGCTGAATGTGTTAGAGCCTTATGCACAGGCAGAGGTGATGATGAATGTTACCAATTTGTTGCACCCCAAAGGTTCTGCATTCTTTGCAGTTCGTAGAGATCTGAAAGAAGAAGGTTTCCGATTGCATGCCATTTATAAGCAATACACTTACCAATGCAATGTTCGTTTACCTTTCCATAGTCTTGTATGCAATAGTAGTTATGAATTATATCAATATAATCATTTTAACAAACTGCCCCGGAAGGAAGGAGAGAAGTGCCCTTTCTGTCGTCTTTCAAGACGTGTAGAAATAATTTGCGAAACAGCCACTTGTGTAGCCTTCTATGATGGTTATCCTGTTTCTCCAGGCCATGCGTTAATTATTCCCAAACGTCATGTTGCATCATATTTTGATCTTACTAACCATGAACGTGAAGCAATGAATGTCATGCTTCAGTATGTAAAACAGAAAATTGACGAGTGTTTCCATCCTGACGGTTACAATATCGGTGTAAATGTAAACGAGGCTGCAGGACAGTCTGTTTTTCATGTGCATATGCACCTTATCCCAAGATACAAAGGTGATGTGAAGAATCCGAAAGGTGGGGTAAGGGGAGTAATTCCAGATAAACAGAAATACTGAAATAAAAATAATCTTTCAATTAAACTTTACGAGAATGACAACTTTAGATATAGCATTAAGTTTTGTAATTTCATACGTTGCAGGCATTGTTCCAACAGATTGGTTTTGTAACCACAAATCTATGACAGAAAAGTTGGATCCATGTTTCAAACGCGCTGTTAATAAATGGACTAACAATCCAAACATCCAAAATGCTGTAGGAGAACAAATGATAAAATATTTACCCAAATTAAAGGATTTCATCGCTCATAAGCCCGTTGGTCGTCATCCCAAAGAAAATGATTTGCTTAGACTATGGGCGGAAGAGATTCTGAATGATACAGAATGTAACACATTCCTTTTAGAATATGAACCCCAGATTATGGCATTAAAGTTAGAAGAAGGATGTATTACTGCCAAGGAAATACTAGAAGACACTAATAATATAAAAGCGCAGATTGAACAACTGAGGAATAGGGGCATCACTAAAAGTTCTGTGTATTGGGAACAATGGGCTTCAGGACCCTACGACATAAGATTGAATACCAGCATTCTGCTTGCCGGTCGTGAAGAGGAAAAACAAAAAGTGGTAGAGAGCTGTAATGCTCCCTGCTGTTTATATGTAGAAGCAGCATCAATAAAAGAAGCTAAAGCTTTTGTGGTTGCATCCATTATTAGTGAAAGTAATGTACTCACAGAACGCGCTGTAATAGCAACGAATAATGAAGCATATAAAGACATCGTGGAGAATTGTAATGGAATGATATTTATTACAGACATTCAAGAAAATGCTCATTATGTTGTTTCTCGTGGCCATACCGTTATATTATGTATATGCCCATCAGATAAAAGTAATGATGCATACACTATACATTTACCCATATTAGATAGAGAAGGTTTTATAAGTTCTCTTGTTGGGGTCGGTATTAATGATGACAAGGCAAGAAGTCTTGCTGTTGACTCTATGCGTGACATATCCATCCTGAGAAACCTTTTAGAATTTACGGATAAGACACCAGTTTGGCAGACAACAGAGAATATCCGTCTTATCATTCCTGCTTTATTACTGGGCGAATGGAATGAAGATTGGCAAGATGATAGAGATTTAGTAAAACTAATGACGGGAAAGGAGTATGATACTTATATCGAAGAAATCACTCCGTTACTATTTGTTGACGAAGCTCCATTAATTCGAATAGGTAAAATATGGAAAATAAAATCACCCTATGATTTGTTAAAACAATTAGTTGTCTATATTACCTCATCCCACTTAGAAAGATTTGCAGAAGTAGCAGAATGGGTGTTACAAGACGATGATCCTGATGCAGAAGAAAAAATGAACGAAAAAGGTTTGCGCTGGTGGCAAAACAAGCAAGCTTTTTCTGTGCGAATAAAAGAAGGTGTATTTCAAAGTCTTACGTTACTCTCCATAGTGACATGTCATATCCAAAATAATAAAGATTGGGTCAATAGCTTTATTGAGAATAAATTCAAGGATTTTGATTTGAAACGCTATCTGACGCACCGCCATAATCTCCAATGGTTGGTCGAAGCCTCTCCTTCGTCTTTTATAAAATTTGTTCAAAACGACATCAAAAAAGGAAGTCCTTTACTAAATCAGATAATGGATATTAAGCATAAGGATTTTAGTATCATCGGAACCGAAATATATTATACAGAACTGCTATTTGCATTAGAGGCTTTGGCATGGGATGAACAATACTTATTTGACACAACAGATATTTTAATGCACCTTTGCTCTTATCCCAATGACAGCAATTATGCAAATAAACCTATAAATACTTTGTTGAGTATTTACCGATTCGGATTACCACAAACGTATGCTCCGTTTGAAACTCGTTTGGAGATTCTAAAAAGCTGTGCAACTAAGCATCCTAAGACCATATCATCACTATGTGTATTGCTGTTAAAAGGACTTTCAGAACAAGTTTTTATGCCAAATGTACACTTTAGATGGCGTATGCGTGAAAGAAAAGAGTCACCTAATTACATACCCAGTATACCCACCACTCATGTGGTATCTATTGTACAACTACTACTTGCAACATCCGAATTTTCTGTGGAGAACATTAAGGAAATGGTAAATTTATCATTTGATAATTATCTTAGAGGTTGTCGCACAATGTTTTTGGATGCAATAAGTAAATACAAAGACAAGATAAAAGGTAACGAAGAAATTACAGATTGTTTTCGCGAAAAGATTAATTGGCATTTACAATACCAAGAGTCTAATTGGGCGTTATCAAAAGAGGAATTAGTTCCATTTGAGAAGCTGCTAAGCGAGATAGAATCTGATGACATTTTAATAAAGAACAAATATCTCTTTGAGAACTTTCTTATCAAGGCTCCTGACTATAAGGATTATGATAATGATTTTCTAAAAATGAATAAGGAAACAAGAGAAATCAGAGCTAAAATTATCAAACAAATAATAGATGAAAAAGGATTAGATGCCGTCTGGTCATTTGCAGAAATTGTTAAGTACAAAGAAGGAGTGGCAAATGCAATTTTTGATTTATATGGGACAGACATACGTGGTGAGATTTATAAAAAATACTGCAATGGAGATTTAAGTAAAATATTTGTCAACTGGTATTTCTCTTCCGTTTATTCAGGACAGGGGGAATCTGCATATATGTCCATTATAGAAGAATTAAGCTCTATTTCTCAAAAACATATCTCCATTATATTATCTGCTCCTGGATATCAAAAGGCGTTGGCAGACTTAGCCGGTACTTTGTATAAAGACATAGAAAAGGAGTATTGGGAAAATGTTTGCATATGGAGTTGTCCAAAAATGGAATATGACAACATTATATGGAAATTATGCTCAGTCGGAAGATATGCAGATATTCTTCACATAATTCAGACGGAAAATGATGAAAATATTATATCTACCGATATAAAGATTTACATATTATGCGAAATGGTAACAAATGGAGCATGGGATATTATAAAAAGCCACATGTACGAAATTTCAGGAATACTTAAGGCTATTTCTTTGCCCAAAGACAATACCCAAAACTTTTTATTGCTCCAAATGGAATTTATTGTATATGATAATTTGCGTCATTATATGAATGCACATGAGATACATTTTATACAAGAAATCAATAAAGAGCCCTCTTTATTAATGGAAATATACGCTCTTATTTTTAAGGTAGATGATGGATTTGAAGAAGAATACCTCCAAGATAATACACAAACAGAATTAAAAAGGACAATGGCACATTTGGCATATCGTTTCATACATAACTACCATGAAGTTCCATGTTCCGACCCTACAGGAAAAGTAGACGAAAATGCCTTGTCTGAATACTTTGAGGAGTTGAAAAAACTGGCAAAACAATATCATCGAGCAAACATCTTGCCAATGATAATTGGACGAATACTAGGTAATTTTAGAGAAACTGACGACTATCCATCTAAGATGTTTTGTCATTTTGTTGAACATTTTAATGATGATTGTATTGATTCTGAGATTCGTTGTGCATTATTTAATAGGAGAGGGATGACAACACGAGGCCCGTTCGAAGGAGGGACTATTGAACACCATCACATACAAACTTTTGTGAAATACCGAGACAAAGCACGTTACTACTCACCGCGTTTAGTACGTATCTTTGAAAGTTTAATCCAAGAATATCAACAAAGGGCAGAAGAGGAAGATAACAGAGCTAGATTTCTTGATATAACAAATTAAGAACGTTAGTACCTAGGGTGCATCCGTGCACGAATCTCATGTAACACAATATGCAACCAGCCCCAATATCGCTGTATAAACGAACAAAAATATCACCAAAACTTTCATCCAGAAGTCAGAGAACCAAATGCCCTCATTCCGTCTGAGGATTTTGCGCATATTTGATTCATGCTTTGTTAGTATCTTTGCCTGTTCAGAACGGTGATTCTCCAACACGTTTTTCCATGCTTCGACAGCTTGGTCTAAAAGCTGTTGAAGTTGGGTTAGATATTCAGATTTTATGGTTGCCTTAAACTGCGTGTTTCGTTCCGCTTTTACAATCGCATTACAAATGCCGTTGATGATATTGTCGGAGCTATCAATAGCCGCCCTTAATACAAACGCTGCATTGCCTTCTGCTTTTATAACATCTTGAAGGTCCTGATGGATTTTCAGCAATACTTCTTTTGCTTCGCGAACTTCTGCAAGTCGCTTGTCGAGATTCTGCTTCTCAATTTCTGTTTCTTGGCTGATTTCAGCCGTCTTAAACATATCATCAACGTTTATTGATGGAGTGTTTTTTGATTTTCCAATTCCCATGATTCTTGTCTTTAATGATAGTGTTTATTTGTGGAGCCCTCTTCTGCGTTTGCACATGCTGTTTGCCATTCTTGCACAGCGACGTGCCCATTTCAGTTCATCCTCGTCCTTGTCTCTTCCCCAGCCGTTTGTGTCAGAACTGCCTCCGCCGCTTGAGGCTGCCATACTTGTGGCAGCATCCAAATACCCTGCAAAGAGCAAAAGAGCCGTGTACTGTATCTCTTCGATTTTAGCCAATGGATGGGCTTCCTCCAAAGAACAATCCTGTCGGATGATATTATCAGCAACTTCGGGTATCTCCACATGATAACTGTGATATTCGTCTGTCACTATATCGTAGTGTTTTATAACAGACTGCGAAATAGGAGTAATATCTGCTGGCCGTGTTTGTCGGAAAATAGGCTTTGTCGGATTGGATTTCCTTTCCTGCGGATGTAGTTTTGCCCAAGTAGCCTCAATCTTTGATGGAGTAAGGTTTCGTCCGATACCCAACATGGATGACTTATAAGTGGAGTTACCCCGTTTGATGGAATAGCCGTAAACGCCGCCATCGTCTTTTTCTTGCAGGTGTACCTTATAGCCTCGCTTCACCAGTTCTGTTTCATACTTCTGCCAACTGAACTCATTTATTGTGCGAAGTATTTCCATGCAACAGTCAGAGATTTCCTGCTTGTGACGTATGCTGATTTCTTCTGACTGTACCCATCCCCATCTCTCGTTGATGATGTTCGCAGCCATGACAGCCCTTTCGCCAATCTTATGACTGTCGTTGATTTTGCCATCCATGTCCACACGGTTAGCATCAATATGCAGATGGAGAATACCACTTTTGGAATCACGATGTAGGGCTGCTATGTATTGTGAACCTTTGAGATTGGTCTGTTTTGAGGAAGCCCGTTGGGTCTTACCGGAAAGGTCTATAGAGTCAAACACACGGATGAACTCATCTGCCAAACGTGTCCAGTCGTCCATCGTCCAGTTTAGGCTTTCTGACTCGGATGGGGAAATCTCGATTCTTATCACATTTCTGCCGAGAGGTCTGCCTTTATTGATTTTCTCAGCAAACAGTTTCTGCACAAGCATCATTCGCCCGTACATCGCTTCCGGTGAAATATCCTCGGGCAACAGGTTAGATTTGACAATATCCGCTTTCTCCTTGTTGACGGAGTATCTAATGGCATTTGCGCCATGCGATATGGTACTGGCTTTTGCTATCATAACAGGTAAGGTAATTTATTCAGTAAGGTAATTCTCTATCTGGCTCCAGCGGTTGATGAGTTGTGTGGCGGCTCTCATCCATTGCTCCACAAACCGGGTATCGCTGAAATAGATTGCCCGTCTATCTGCTTGAATGGATTTCACAGATGCCGCAATACGGATAAGGTCGCCCCTCGCATCTGTCAGACTGCAAAGAGCTTCCACTTCACGTTCGGTCAACCTTTGCCGTGGGTGTTGCCCCAAGGCAGTACGCCGCACATAGTCGCTCATGGATAAGCCGCAGGTCTTGGCAAGTTCAGCCGCTTGGGTATATTCCTGTTCGGTTACTCTGGCTTCAAGTCGTAGGGTACGCCTTGTAACTTTCTTGTCGTTTCCTTCATCGACTTCTTTATCACTATTCTTTTTCTTCTTCATGCTCTATTATGCTATGGGTGAAACATCAATCTAAAAAGGGACAGCACGGTGGGAGCTTGCGACTGCCGGAATACGCCTATGTGGTACGAATAAGCGAAGCGAATTTGTGCGACATAGGAACTTCTTGTAATACCGCATACAACAACTTCGGACACATAGCCTCCCCAATATGGTTATGCCATATTATCTGTCGGAATATTCTCATCAGATTATTCCTCTGCCGCAGGTTGTGAAGAAACTGAAACAGAAGGGAAAGAAGAAGGGGAAAACAGTTCATTTTCTTCTGATATAACAGGCGTATTCTCTCCTTCATTTTGTCAGTCTTTCAGCCGGACATAAAATGGGTTGTCAATACGGTTACCGTCCAGCATCCATGCCGATATGCATTTCAGCGTGTGAATGCTTGTTCGGTTGCCCTGCGCGGATGAGACAATTCCCAACTGATTCATCTTATCAAGTACACGGGATATGGTCTTTTTGTCATAACCCAACTTACTGGACAATTCCACTTCCGAAAGAATGGCTTGCCCGACTTGTAAGGTTGTGGAGAAACCTTTCATGGCATAATCTTTTTCTTCCAACACAGCCGCTTCAATAAGTCGGTGAAATATCTTCATACGGTCAATGCCGTATTTGCTTCCTGCCAGATATGCAAGTTGCTCTGACGAAAGCACTATGCAATAATTCAAGTCTGTTTTCATTGTCTGTATAATTTGAGATGGTTTATAGTTGGTGCAGCCAAAAGAGAAAATCAGCGGTGTATGCAGTATCCTCTCTCCGGCATATAATACTCCTTGTCGTATGCGATGTGGTCAAGTACGTTTTGTAACCTGTCCAGTTGTTGGCTGTCCAACACACGAATAGCGGCAATGGTGATGTTCTGTGAAGCGATACGGCGGTGTTCGCAATTCCTTTCTGACATACTGCCGTCCCCATCAGCATGAACGTTCCGCAAGTAGTCGTTCACGGCTTCGGTCTGTTCTTTGCTCGGAAATGCGGCTGGGTAGAGGTTTTGAATATACTCTACCATGTGGCTGACCGCATTTGCCAACAGTGGCTTACGTTCTTGTAGTTGTTTGATAAGTTCTTCCTTTTTCATGTTTTCAATTATTTTGTCCCATGTCCCAAGCATATTCCGTAACCTCCTCTGTTCTTTGTTTTTTATGTTTTTATTCTTTTTTCAAAGGCAATAGGGACAAAGGGACGTGATATTTTTCTTTTCCCTTATTTTGATTTTTAGAATGGTAATTCCGGCTCACTTAGTAATGCGGCACAAGCTTCTTCGTTCGGTGTGCCCACCCTCACCCAAGGATGCTTTGTCCGTCCTGTCTTGTCACAATAGGCAGGATGCAACCCCTTGACCTTCTCCTGTTCACTCCGTTTCCAGTTAGGAATCATGGACATCAGGCGGTTGATGTATTGCGAAGTGTATTTGGACGGATTTCGTCTGACCAAATCATTGGGAAGTTCCTCTATAATCTGCCGGGCACAAACCATGTTGAGTGAGGTCATTGTTGAGTTTGGTTCTGAGTATGCCCCTTTTTGATAAGCTAATCGGGTAGGAATGGCCCAACTTGCATACTGCATAGGTATCTCACGCTCCAAGTACATTTCCAAATCTTCCATAATGGGGTCAACAAGGATGCTGGAATGTTGTACCTGTACTTCGTTGGCTTTAATCTCCATGTCTGGTGTTAAGTAGAGTTTCACTCCTTGCCGATAATAAGCATATGCTTCTGCCCAAAGTTGAGGAACAGCACGTTGTAAAATATCCAGCCATTCTGATACATGACCATTGCCTTTGACCGGGATTATCCACCAACGGCGGTTCCCATTGTCCCCTTGCAGGAAGTTTGTCTCATTGGTCGTAGCAGCAAAGATATTGTGTCGCATAAATTCCACTACTTTATGCCCGTATGCAGGACGCATATAGTCGCTGTAACGGCTCAGAAAAGCCTTGGCTGCCTCTGCGTCATTCGCCCGTTTCAAACCATTCAACTCGCTGATTTCAATAATCCACCCATTGGTGATGGTTTCTACTTTCTCCTTATCGCCACTGGCGAAAGAAAACGAATCATTAAACCATTTCCCGCTAATGGCCTTGAAAAAGGAACTTTTCCCGATACCCTGCGGACCAGGCAAAGTCAGCACGTTGTCAAACTTGCAACCGGGCCAGAACACTCTGGCTACAGCTGCTACGAACCATAGCTTTGTCTGTTCCTTGACAAGCGGCGTGTCCTCCGCTCCCCAATAATCAATGAGGGTTGTGGCTATGCGAGGCTGTCCGTCCCATGTCTCTTGTGTGATGAATTCCTGCACAGGATTGAAGCTTCGTTCGGAAGAAGTGGTCTTCAGTATCTCAAAGACCTTATTCTGTGTAAGACGCAACCTATATGTCCTTTCCAGATAGTCTTGTATCTTTCCTGCTGATTCCTCATCAATTTTGTTGCCATTGACATTACGAAACAAAGGGCAAAAGCATACGTCATCTTGACAGAATGTATCGTATCTTATCTGACTGAGATTCTCATCCAATGTGAAAATAAGTCGGAGGTTTGCGATAGAACGAACAGGATTCCCGTAGCTATCTGTTGCCAAGTCTTTTTTCCAATTGTCATCCATACCATCATTCTTTAATGTGGATTCCACCTGATTCCTTTGCCAAAGACAGCGCAAGGTCTGCGTCCACCACAATCTTTCGCCCTATCTGTGTGATAGCCTTGTCTATGATACCGCTCTTCTTAATGCGGTTGGCCGTAGGTACACTGCACCCGAACACATGGGCAATACCCTCTATACCATAGTAATTGCCTTTGGATGCCACTTGGGGAGTGGTCCCTTCTGTACTCTCTACACTCCTGGTGATAAGGAAACAAAGCTCCTCACCCGTCATCATGGCGATGGGTTTTTGGAGTAGTTGGGTAAAATTGAGTTTTTCTTCCATACCTTTACTTGTTTGGTTATTAAATACTTTAAGCCTCGGTGCAACTCTGTGAAACCGATTTCACAAGCAAAGGTAGTGTATGAAATTCTGTGTATTGGTCGGTTTATTTATACCTTAATTTAACCGACCGTATTACAACAGTTGTTCGCAGAAAAAACGGATAGCTGGATTTCCCAACTACCCGTTATTGATAAAATAATCCGTCCATCGGTCTATTATTCGTTTTGCCTTAGTGTAACTGCTTCCTCTTTGGGGCGAGTTCAAAGTCAGTTCCTTGATTTCCCCGTATCGTTTCTGTGGTATATCGTGCCCGTAATGTCGTTGGGAGAATTGTTCTATGGCACGATGAAACGTCATGTATCTTATAGATGCTTTTATCCTGCCTGCCTTTACCAATGCCTTCAACAGATAGGCAAGGCTTATGTCTTCTTTGTTCTCTTCAAGAAACAAGCGGATGCCTTGCTTGATGCGTTCCTTGTCGCCCACAAGAATATCATCCAATGATTGTATAACCTTTCTATTCCCCCGTTTGCCTTTTACTTTTCGTAAGGCAAACATAACCTCTTTCCAGATTTCCGAATTACAGCCTTCCGCCGTATCTTCCCACCCGGTTTTGCTTTCAGTCCCTATTTCAATGCTTTGGGTTACAAGAGCAGCAACATATGATTTTATTAGAACCATGTCGCCATGATCAACCTCTTCGCTATTTAATAGACGGTCAAGTAATTTGGCCATACGTGAAAGGCCGTGGTCAAATATCACGAAATAGTACATGCAATAAGCCAATGTCTCCTTTTTCTCTATCACATAATCATACAGGTTAGCCATAAACTCACCAACAAACACGGCATGGGACAGGAAAATGATTTGGGAGATGTACGTCAGGAACTGGTACATCATCTTTCTTTCCAGCTTGCTCAATAGATAACATCCTTTGCTGTTTTTCATAAGTGCATCCAACTGTCCAGTCAAATAGACTCTTGTTTCTTGTGGCAGATGATTCCAAATTTCAATCGGTGTTTCGGAACGAACCATCAATAAATCCGATTTCGCGGATGTAAGTAACTCTACTGCGCCTGTTTTTATATTGATACCTATCCACAGTCGTTTGTTGGTGATACATTGTGCTACAATGTCTGTATATTTGCCAGCCCATTGTTGATTGGTCATATTCTGTACATCTTGGCCATTCATGAAATCAGAGAGCCAGTTATATAGCATTAGGGCTTCTGGTGGAGTGCAATTCTGCATCATCTGATACATATCCATCAAAACGGATATATCCCCTTTGCCTATATCATCCATGCGTTTACAGAAATTGGCATACAACTCTTCATTGGTTGATTTCCAAGCACGAATAGCCATATCAGCGCAATCCTTTCTTTGCAAATAGTCTTTTATTTTCTCTATGAAATTTATCATCCTCAAAGTCGTGTTATGTTCGTGTAAACAATTTCGCTAATTCCTCAGTGGACATACTCGCCAGTCTCTCCAATAACAAATCTCTTTTTGAGGTCTTTGCCAAATTCAACAGTTTCGAGTTGTTCTCCATCTGAATCTCAAGAGGGTAATGCTCTATGTAGATTTGGGTGATGACATGGTCAGAAGACGAATGCCCCATGCTTTCAGAGATATAATCCATATCTATTCCGGCATTATGCAGATTAGTAGCAAACGAGTGTCGGCACCATGTGCCGGACGGACAGATGGACTTGTCCCATTGCAGAGCTTCATGGCATATTCTGATGATACGGTCTTTTACATTTGAGTTTTCCTGCATGATATATTTACGGCGTAACTCTTCTGTTTCCGCACCTTTTAATATATTGGGGAATACCACACCGCCACGAGTCGGAGGTGCTGCCACTTCATCTAAAACATATTGTAAAGGAGGGATGATGGGAACTATTACCTCAGAACCGTCAGCACTTCTTCGGGAAGTTTTCTTTCGATTGAAGCGGAAAGCCTTGCCATCTGTCTGATAATAATAGTTGTCGTAAGTCAATCGACCAGCATCAGCCATGTTGAAACCATTGCACAGGTATTGAGCAAGAAACAATCCCAATGAGTAGTGGGCGCGTTGGGTGTATTCTTCCGACCAATGTTCGGGATATTTCTTTGAGACAAAAAGATTATAGAGTTCCGTCATCTGACTAACATTCAAGAAGCTCTGCTTACGCTTTGCACTCTTAGGAATACTCACAAGCCCTTTCTCTTTTTTATTAGAGAAAGGATAAGGAACATCTTTAAGGAAGCCCTCGTGTACGCACCTGTTCCATACGGCACGGCAACAACGTAGATAGATTCCTGCCGTAGTATCGCTGATTTTACCTACAATTGCGTTATTCTCATCTTTTACTCCATTGTGCATCCCCTCTTTCCATTTCTGAATTTCTGCGGCACTGATACAAAATCCTTTGATTGTATTTGTCCCAAGTATCTTCTTGAATGATTTGAGCGCACACTCGTAGCTTTCAGCCGTGGTAAAACGTGCTCCGCCATCATCAGTTTTGAAACCTTTGATGACTTGCTCCCATATACTGATAAACGATTGTGACTTGGTTATTTCCTTTTCTGATAGTGCCATATCCTCACCCATAATACGTTGGCGCACCATCTCAAATGTTAGGATACCTCCTTTGTTCAGGTTGCTCAAAACTTCTTTGTATTTGGGAACAAAGGTGTCTTTCCATTCTTTTTGAAGTTTGTAGTTCTCGCTCTTGCATTTAGTCGCATTACAGATGTCTGAGAACTTTCTTTCAGTGAAAGAACTTCCGACAATAAGATAAAAGAATTTGCGGTCTATCGTGAAGCGAAGAGATAGTGGAAACTCATACGCATTTTTTCTGCGAGTACGTGAATCCAACACGATAGAAACAGAGCAATTCCGCTCTTTGAAAAGAGGCAGGGACTTTGTCAATTTTTCCATTGCATTCATTGTTTATGTTCAACATAACCTCTGAATACAGCCGCTTTGCAATGTGAGGCGTACATATACAAAACGCTGCATATAACTACTGAGTCCCTATCCTTTGACGGATAAAAACATTGTTGTTATATGCAGCGGTGCAATCTCGTTGTTTTCTGTCGCTGACTGGTAACCGGGCTTATGCTAATCGGTCTCAACCCCTGAAGCAACTCTCGCGTTTCGTTTGTCATGAAGCACTTTCCGACTGGCACTTCCTTTACGCTTCGATTCATCGGAATGGGATGATCCTCCCACGAAGGTTAGGCAAACTCACTTTTCCTTTTTGGGGGAAAGAGCACCTGTTGATCATGGCTTGCCATAAATGCATTGCATTTGCAAAGTTATAACATTATTCTGTAAATCAATATATAAATGGAAGATATTTGAGTTTATTTGACTGTAAAGTGTCGTCACACTAACAAAACTTTGTGGCAAAGATATTACAGGATTGCATGGAGTATCTTAGACATCCTATGAGTAAAACACGTCAACTCAAACAGTTTGTTTACGCATTGTTTACGCAAAACGAAAATCAGCGACTTACGTTCGTTCGTAAATCGCTGATTATCATTGTGGACCAGCTTGGGCTTGAACCAAGGACCTCCAGATTATGAGTCTGTTGCTCTAACCAACTGAGCTACAAGTCCGGTGTTATCCTATTGGATAGCGGGCACAAAAATAGTATATTCAGTTGAAATATGCAAACCTTTCGGGTAAAATATACTGTTTGCTGCTTTGTTTTTTAGAACTTATACGTACGTTTGGGGTTCTTGGGGAACCAACCTTTCTTTACGCGGTCTTCTTGTTCAAAGACCTCCTTGATGGTCCAGAACGAAGAAAAAGCAAATACGCCTAATAGGGAAGCGATCAGGATATTTTCTACACAAAGTGAAGCGGCGACGCCTCCAATGCCCAGTACAAGAAAAATCCACCAGCATTTGGTACCCCAATAGTACTCGGCCTTTACTACCACAGGATGAAACAACCCGATGATAAGAAAAGTACAAATGCCGATGAACAGTCCCGAAAGATGATATTCGTTTAAGAATTCCATAAACTATCTGTTATTTCTCCGGGCAAATGGGAATTTCCTTTTTGATGCTTTGCTCCAGTGAAATCAATGTTTCAGTAGCGGTTACGCCTGGAATTTCCTGCATTTTGTTATTCAGCAAGTCCATCAGGTGCTCATTATCACGTGCATAAACTTTCGTCAGCATTGTATAAGGACCTGTGGTGAAGTGGCATTCCACGATTTCCGGTATCTTTTCCATTTCGGCAACCACTGATTTATACATGGAACCTTTCTCCAGCTTGATACCTACATACGTGCAGGTTCTGTATCCTAGAGATTTGGGGTTCACATGATAACCGGAGCCGACAATGACGCCTAAATCAATCAAACGTTGTACACGTTGATGAATGGCAGCACGTGATACGCCACACTCAGCAGCTACATCTTTGAAAGGAATGCGGGCATTCTGAGAGATGATTTCCAGAATCTGCCGGTCAAGATTGTCTATTTTTTCCATAATATCAATTTATGTAAGTTCTTGTTTTTATCAAATAGTAAGCAAATATAGGACTTTATTTTAATTTCTCTATAAAAATGGAGGAAAAAATAGGGAAAGAGTAAAAAAGAAGCGGACGAAGCAGATGTTTTTGTTTACATCCGTTTCGTCCGCTAAGTTCATGCGGGTGAAGAAGAAATCTTCAGCCGATATTTATTTTTCGATGCCAACGAGCTCTACTTCGAATATCAGAGTAGAGAACGGTTTGATCTGACCGCCAGTTTCTCTGCCACCGTAAGCCAAGTCTTGAGGAATATAAAGTTCCCACTTAGAACCTACAGGCATCATAGTGAGGGCTTCTGTCCAACCTTTGATAACTTGGTTAGCACGGAAAGTTGCAGGCTCGTTACGTTTGTAAGAGCTGTCGAACTCAGTACCGTCAATCAAAGTACCCTTGTAGTTTACTTTCACTTTGCTGGTGTCAGCAGGAATCTCACCTGTACCTTTGGTGATGATTTTGTATTGCAGACCGCTCGGAGTAGTTACAACACCTTCTTTTCCTTTGTTGTCAGCGAGGAATTTTTCACCTTCAGCTTTGTTATCAGCATACTTAACTGCCAAAGCTTTCTCTTTGATGCTTTCCATACCTTCGCGCATGTAAGTTGTTGCAGCTTCTTTAGTCATAACGCCAGTCTTGCCTGTGATACCTGCAATGAAACCTGCCAGCATGTTTTCGCGGCTGATAGTCTGAGTAGAGTCGCTACCGAAGATTTGTTGGTTGAAACCTTCTACCCATTGTTTGCCTACCATTTGGCCGATTTGCATACCAGTCATATAAGCGAGGTCTTTTTCGCTGGTCTTAGCAGCGCCTTCGTTGAAACCTTTGATGAATTCAGCCATCTGAGTAGTATCAACACCTTGTTGCATCAGATACTGAGTTAAGCCTTCTGTACGAGCCATACCGATGGCATAAGACAATGAGTCAACTTCTGTTTTCAGATTTGCTTTCGGGCTTTGTGCAGTACAGGAAGCTAAACCTGCGCCTACTGCAAGAGCCATGATCAATGTTACTTTTTTCATTTTGCTTTTACTGTTTATTTTATTTTTAGGATAATATTTCAAGTAATTCTACTTCGAAGATCAGTGTGCTGTGAGGCGGTATCATTTCGCCTGCACCTTGTGCACCGTATGCCAGGTCGGAAGGAATGTAGAGTTTCCACTTGGCGCCTTCGGGCATGAGCTGCAAAGCTTCTACCCAACCGGGGATTACTTGGTTTACACCGAACACGGCAGGTTGTCCGCGTTTGATAGAACTGTCGAACAGAGTTCCGTTAACCAGTGTACCTTCGTAGTGGCATTTCACCTGGTCGGTAGCTTTTGCATATTTGCCTACGTTGCCTTCGTTGATGACTTCGTACTGCAAACCGCTTGGCAGGGTAATAACACCCGGACGTTGCTTGTTCTCTTCCAGGAATTGTTTGCCTTGTTCTATGCTGGCGGCATTCATTTTCTCTTCCAGTTCGGCGAAGTATTTGTTCACTATATCGCGGGCTTCTGCATGCGATATAGCGGTTTTGTTTCCTTCTAATATGTCTTTGATAGCTTGTGCAAAGTCATCTACTTCGATGCCTTTTGCACCCATGCTTAATAAATTTTGACCTATTCCAAGGCCGATAGCGTAACTGAATTTATCCATATATCTTTTGGGTTGAGACTGAAAGTGATGTATCTTTCAATCAGTTGCAAAATTACAAGTTGCAAAAGTAAGGGTTTTATTTGAATGATTTATGCTTTTAGGATTTAAATTTTCTTATATCTGTGGTAACTTTGGCAATCTTCTGTATTTTTGTAGGAAAGAAACTGCGATAAATAGAAAGGAGATTTGGCAATGAAGAAGAATTTAGTGATTTTGTCCGGTGCCGGAATGAGTGCCGAGAGTGGCATCAGTACGTTTCGTGATGCAGGCGGACTGTGGGATAAATATCCGGTGATGCAGGTTGCCAGTGCTGAGGGGTATGTACGTGATCCGGAGTTGGTGATTAACTTCTATAACGAGCGTCGCAAACAATTGCTTGATGTGGAACCGAATGCAGGACACACAGGGCTTGCCGAGTTGGAGAAAGACTTTAATGTGACGGTAGTTACGCAGAATGTGGACAATCTGCACGAGCGTGCGGGGAGTACGCATGTCATTCATCTGCATGGTGAGTTGACAAAGGTTTGTTCGAGCCGTGATCCTTATAATCCCCGTTACATAAAAGAGCTGAAACCGGAAGAGTATGAAGTGAAGATAGGCGACAAGGCAGGCGATGGTTCTCAGTTGCGTCCGTTTATAGTTTGGTTTGGTGAAGCTGTGCCGGAGATAGAAAGGGCTATCGACTATGTAGAAAAAGCGGATATCTTTGTAATCATAGGTACTTCGATGAATGTGTATCCGGCGGCAGGTTTGCTGAATTATGTACCGAGAACGGCAGAGGTGTATCTGATTGATCCGAAACCGGTGGATACGCACTCGATGAGGCAGATACATGTCATTCAGAAAGGAGCTTCGGAAGGGGTGAAAGAGCTGAAGAGTCTGTTGCTTGCTTCTTTGTGAGCTTGCAGCCTTATTCAGAAGCAGGTTTAATAATGTGAATCAGGAGTTGAAATAATGCCTCTCGGATGGGGTTATGAATTAAATGGGTCCGTGTAGTCCGCGTATCTATTTATTCATTACTTTTCTGTTATAAATCAAATTCAAATGTAGGCTTTGAAATTGTGCCTAAAGAAAGCCGTCTGGTTCCCTTAGGCACAATTCTAATAAGTGATCAGATTATGATACATTATTTGTCACCATAAAATGTATATGTCTTAGATCCTACAGAGAAAGTTATATTTAAATTTTTACCTATAACAGTTCCGTTTACTGCCTTTGAGCTGGAAGCTAATTTATAAGAGTTGTTACTCTGTGTAATGTCGAGAATCACAGAGTTTAAATGCATATCTATTTCATCGCAGTCAACGACTAAAGATACGGCAGTGTCTGACTTCCTGGTTAATGTTATGTAAGCAGTGAATTGGTCGGTATATCCCATTACGTTCAATGTACCACTATAATCTCCTGCTATAACAGTTGCAACATCTGTCGGAGCATCGTCATCGTCATCTCCGCAACTTACCATACATACGCTCATTGCCACCATTATCAGTAGCATAGATAAATACTTCATTGTTTTCATACTCTATTAATGTTTAATTTATTTTCTGCAAAAGTATGACAAAGAAGTAAAAAAGAAGGCATAACAGTGCTGCAGGAATGACACAGATTTATTGCGAATCTTGCGACAATCCTTTTTGTTTTATATACTCAGATAAGTCAGAGAAGAAATCTCTGCCTAAAAGAAGTGAAATCCGAGCGAGAAGATTAGTATCAATGCTCTCTTTCTGGAATAGGCGATAAACATTGGAACGGTCGCAAGAAAGTTTGTGTGCAAACCAAGTGATACTTCGTTCCTGTCTCTCTAATTCTTCTTTAATTAGGACACCAATAGGTTTCATCGTGAAGAAAAGTGCCGTGTAACTCCCATATCCGGCGGTTAATTATAACTTCTGATACAGGCATAATGAAAAAACGTGGGAGTCCGCATATACTTATCCCACAAGTAGGCCTCTCGCATTGCCCGGAAAAAAGGATAAGCAACACGAACAGCCCACGCCCATATACGCTATTATTGAACATGCCAAAACTTGGCATGCCCTATAACACATACGAGGTAGACGTTCCGTTGCGTTTCTTCTTTTTTCCATAAATTTTGCGAGAATTCACTTGTAGAAGAATACGTTCGAAAACGTTTTTCAAATATGTCCGCCTTCTCTTTTGCTTTATAATGCTCAAAGGGAAGACGCTGCAAAGATAGTATTTTCTATTTATAACACCTATATGAGGTGCACTTCATATTTAATAAAAATTCTCCTATCGTTCATGTATTATTGTGTAGGGGTATGGAAGCGGACTCTAAATACCTTAGCTATCCGATATTACTGCTTCGGATGCATTAAGAGCTTTAAAAGAGGAAAAGAAACTTTTGCCATATTTTGCCATCATTTTGGCACAGTTGTGCCATAGGCATGGCATAGTCTTGCCAAGGCGATGGCAAAACTGTGCCAAGGCTGTGGCACAACTCTGGCACTGTATTAGGTGGAAAGTGTGAGGCTTACTTTGAGTTTTACTTCTTCAATATCATCCGCAATACAAACCATGCATGATGTGCTACGGTGCTTACCAGCCCGTAATGTTTCGCCATGATGCGGAAGCGCTCCCGTAAGGAGGCTTTCTGATTCTGCGTGGTCATGCCTTCTTCCAGATAATCGATAAGCGTGAGGTGCGTGTTGTGCAACGTCCGTGCTTTTTTCATGATGCGGATGCACCAATCAAAGTCGGCAGAGAAGCGGTATTGCATATCGTAGGGTACAACCAGGTCTCGTTTAGCAAAGAAAGCCTGATGACAAACAAGCATCCCTTGCTTGAAACTCTTCCACGTCAGCACTTCGGGAGCGGAGAGGCGGCGCATACGGAGAAAGTGCCTTTCTTTATCAACCAGAGCTGTTTCACCATAAATCACGTCCGGCAGTTCACCAATTCCCAGGGTATGTACCATCTGTTGCAAAGTGTCATCTTCGTGGAAACTGTCTCCGGCATTGAGGAAACAAAGGTAGTCGCCGGTTGCCAGGTTGATGCCTTTGTTCATGGCGTCGTACAGTCCCTTGTCCGGTTCGCTGACGATCTGCGTAATGCGGTCACGATACCTTTCGGCAATGGCGAGGGTGCGGTCTTTGGAAGCACCATCTATAATGATGTACTCTATGTGGTGGTAGGTTTGGGAGATCACACTTAGTATCGTGTCTTCCAATACGGCTTCGGCATTGTAAGTCACGGTGATGATGCTGAACTTGGGCGTAAGGCGATTATGCATGTCTTCCGGTTATTTTGTTGTAAACGTCAATGTACCTCTTGGCAATGGCGCGTTCCGAATAATTGGAAACAGCTTTCCGGCAGGCTTGTTCGGCGAGGGTGGCGTATTCCGGTTCGGTGAGTATCCAGTAGATGCCGTTGGCGAAGTCTTCAACCGATTTATATTGTGCCACATAGCCGTTGTGCAGATGGTCTATCATTTCCGGTATGCCGCCTACGTTGAAACCTACGCAAGGTATGCCGCAGGACATGGCTTCCATAATCATGTTCGGTAGATTTTCTTCCAGGGATGGGGTGACGAAGAGGTCTACGGAATTGTAGATATCTACCAACTGATGCTCGTTGCTGACGAAAGCGAGCGGATAAACCTTGAAAGGCAACATATTCTGTATTTGTTGCGACTGGTTACCGAAGACTACGACGCCCAATTGTTCTTTCAATTCCGGATATTTCTCCGCCAGCAGTTTGCATGCCTTAATCATGTAATCTACTCCCTTGCGGGTATCCATAATCTTCACCGAACCGAACAGAATAAGTTTACTGTCTTGCGGGAGCATGCACTTCTCTCGTGCTGCCTTTTTATTATGAGGCTTGTAGAGGTTGGTGTTGATGGGATTAGGGATATTCGTAATGAAGTGTCCGCTGAAAAGGGCACTCTTCTTGGCACGTTCTTCCAGCCAATGACTACAGGCAACGAAATTGATGTGGCGTCCTTCGTACAGCTTCTGTTTTTTTAGAAATATACGGTGGGAGAGGTCTTTCTTTCTGCTTCCGTTATGGATAAAAGGGCAATGATGGCACTCTTCTTCGTAATGCATGCATCCGCCGGAGTAGTGGCAGATGCCGGTACATGGCCACATATCGTGCATGGTCCAGACTACGGGCTTGCCCGAAGCAAGAATCTTTTCGATGTTCTTTAAAGAAAGCATTCCCTGGTTGATCCAGTGAAGATGTATGACGTCTGCTTGCTGGAATTCCGGCAAAGCGGTGATATCCGTACCGGTATTGGCTATGTCTACGGCAAAGAGATGTCTTTTGTTGAAGTGATTGGCCTTCCAGATAACGATTCGTTCCCATACGAATTTCCATACCATGCGCAGGTTATGGGGCAATTCTACTACGGTGATCTGTTCGGTTTGTTTGTCGCGCACCAGTAGTTTGGCTTTGATGCCGTTATTCTTCAGGGCTTCCATCAGGCGGCTGGCGGCTACAGCCGGACCGCCTATCTTCTCTGTAGTATTAATAAGTAGTATTCTCATTGTGTAACCTTTCTTCTGATTAAGTTCTGGTAGAGGTCGAGATATTGCTTGGCAACGACTTCACCGGAATATTTTTCGGAAACTTCGTTTCGCATGTTTTCTTCCGATAGGGTGGCTCGGGCTTCGGTTATCCCCCATCGGATACCTTCCGCCAGACTGTCCGCGGAGAGGTAATCGGCTAAGAAACCATTCTCCTTGTGACGGATGATATCGGCCTGTCCGCTATTGCCGAAAGACACGGGAACACAGCCGCAGGCTTGTGCCTCGATTAATGTCTGACCGAATGTTTCGTAAAAAGATGCGGATACGGTGACGTCTGCAGCGGAGTACAGTTGTGAGAGTCTGTCCGTATCACCTATTCGTCCAAAGTACGTGTAGTTGACAGGGAGGATGCTGAATAGTTTTTCCGGGTATTTGATTCTGCCGAATAAGGCCAGATGGAGTTTCTCTTGCGGGAATTCTTTCTTTTCAATCAATAGCCGGATTGCCTGAATCAGGTATTCCACTCCTTTGATAGGATCGTCGATGCGGGCGGCTCCGAACAGAATGATATGTTTGTCGGGCAGGGACAGTTCTTTGCGGGACAGTTCCTTGTTCATGATTCGGAAGTCGGAAAGTGAAAGTGTGTTGGGAATAACGGATATCGGCTTCTCTTTGAGCAAAGTGCTTTGCTGCACTTGTGAGGAGAGCCATTTGCTGACTGCAACGATATTCAGTCGATTGGTGGCATTGAACAGTTTCTGCTTCTTCTTGAATGTCCGGTGTGCCAGGTCGTTTTTGCCAGGGAAACGCAGGAAGGGACAGTTTCCGCATTCGCTTTTGAACAGACTGCAGGTATGGGCATGGTGGCAGATGGCTGTACATTCCCACATGTCGTGCAATGTCCAGACAATGGGCTTACCCGATTCGATGATTTCCCGTATGTTTCTCAGTGAAAGCATTCCCTGGTTTATCCAGTGGAGGTGTATGATATCAGCTTCCCGGAATACGGGTAGTTTGGTTACATTGAAGCCGGTGTTGGCTATGGATATGGTAAAGAGGTTTTTCCGGCTGAAGAGATTGTTTGTCCAGATAACCAGTCTTTCCCATAAGAAGGTGCATTTCTTTTGCCAGTCTTTGCCTACTGAAATTACTTGTTCCGATTGGCTTTCCTTGTGGAGGACGAGCATCTTCACGTCTGTTCCCGCTGTATAGAGCGACTCCATCAGGCGTCTGGCAGCAATGGCGGCTCCGCCTGTTTTCTCGGACGTATTGATAATAAGTACTCTCATGTTGCGGAATGTTTCGGCAAAAGTACAGCTTTTACCGCTTTATATCCACAAATTCGCAGTTTTTTTAGCCAATAAAGGCGAAAGTATCTATCTTTGCAGAGGAACAAATTAGCTACAAGTTACAGGTTACGAGCTACGAGTGGCTGCGCTGCCATACCGAATAGTACTCGTCGCTTGTAGCCTGTAGCTCGTAACTTTATAATAATATGGGAGAAAAAGGTTTGAAATGGTTGGAACAGCTCTGGCAGTGCTTTCTCAGTATAGTGAAGATTCTGTTGCAGTCCAAGTGGGGTACACGTTTACCGTCTTCTTTCAGCAATCCGGATGAGTTGCTGATATTGGCTAACGGCCCTTCGCTGAACCGTACCGTAGAAGAATCCGCGGACTTCATACAAGGAAAAACTTTACTCGCTGTGAACTTTTGTGTAAGCTCACCTATGTTCGAGCGTCTCCGCCCTGAACTTTATCTGATTGCCGATCCGTTGTTCTGGATTGTTCCTGAGAAGCGAGTGCAGCTTTTCAAGACAATGGCCGAAAAAACTACTTGGGAGATGAATTTCTTTGTTCCCGCCCGTGCGCTGAAGGATAAAGAATGGCAACCCTTATTGGCAGGCAATCCTCATATCAAACTCTATATTTATAACACAACGCCCATTGAAGGCTTCCAGAGTTTCTGTAACTGGATTTTCCGTAAAGGATGGGGTGTTCCTCGTCCGCACAATGTGCTGATACCTTCTATCGCCATGGGGTTACGTCTGCCATTCCGGAAGATTTATCTGGCAGGTGCCGACCATTCCTGGTTGCCGGAAATCACAGTAACAGATGATAACGTAGTATTGATGCACCAGAAGCACTTCTACGACCAGAATAAATCGCAGGCCGACACCGTGAAGCAGGAGAATCTGAATAGCGCACGACTTTATACGATTCTTTATCACATGCATGTAGCCTTCAAGTCCTACTTTATTCTCGAAGCCTACGCCCGCAAATTGGGTAAGGAAGTAATCAACGTCACCCCCGGTTCTTATATCGATGCTTTTAAACGGATGAAAATATGAAAGATGGAATAATTATTCAGGCACGTACCGGTTCCACCCGGTTGCACAATAAGATACTGCTCCCTTTCTATGGCGAACAGCGCATTATCGACATTCTGATAGCCAATATCAAACAGGCTTGTCCGGATAAGTGTATCATACTTGCCACAACCAACCGTCCGCAGGATGATGTACTTGCCGAAGTAGCCCATCAGGCAGGCGTCCTCAGTTTTCGTGGTGATGAGGATAACGTGCTCGATCGCTTTATCCGTGCTGCCGAAGTTTTCGGTGTGGATCGCTTTATCCGTGTTTGTTCGGATAACCCTTTTCTTCGTCCCGAAACTTTCAATACTTTCTTTGCCGAACATGCCTTTTGTCCGGCAGATTATATCGCCTATGGCTTTGCTGACGGGCGTCCTACTATTAAATCTCACTTGGGTTTATATTCTGAACTGACAACGATCAATGCTCTGCGTCGTGCGGCAGTTTCCACACAAGAGAAACTCTACATCGAGCATGTCACCATCTATCTTTATACACATCCCGAAAAGTTCAAGGTGCGTCTGCTTCCTTTGCCTGCCGAGTTGGAGGGCCGTTTCGATCTTCGTTTCACCCTTGATACGATGGAAGACTTCACCCTGTTACAAGAGCTTTATGCTACTTTCTATGAAAAGACTGATCGTAGTGTTCGTGCCCTGTTGCAATTAGTAGCATCACACCCTGAATACCGTGCCAAGATGCTGGAAAATATAGCCCAAAACGAAAAATAACAGGTCACTCTGTTACATCCCTCTTAATTTTGATAGAACAATGAAGAGTACTTATATAATAGGAGAAATCGGACAGAACCATAATGGTTCCGTCGACATAGCCAAGTTGATCGTAGACCTGGTGTCCCGCCCTGTTCGTGAAGAAGTGTTCAATATAGAACTTCGTCCGATGGATGCGGTGAAACTGACCAAGCGTGATCTGAATGAGGAACTGACGGACTCGCAGATGAACCGTCCGTATGATTCTCCCCATTCTTTCGGACGCACCTATGGCGAACATCGCGCTTTCTTGGAACTGACGGACGAAGAGCATCTGGAAGTCTATAAGCATGCCAAGGCTTTAGGCCTCGATTTTGTGGAAACGCTTTGTTCCAAAGGCTGTCTCTCCTTGTTGAAGCTCTTCACTCCCGACCGCCTGAAAGTGGCAAGCCGTGACCTTACCAACTTGCCGTTGCTGGAGGTAATGGCCGAAACGAAGATACCTATTATCCTGTCTACCGGTATGGCAGGCAAGAAGGAACTGGATGATGCTTTGGAAGTTATCACTCACTATCATGATAACATTTCTATCTTGCATTGTGTATCCCAATATCCTACTCAGCCCGATAATCTGAATTTAAAGACGATTTCTTATCTGAAACAGCATTATGGTCAATACTGTATTGGTTTTTCAGACCATACCATTGGCATTGCTGCCCCTATCGTTGCTGTGGGTATGGGTGCGGAGATCATCGAAAAGCATGTCACTATCGACCGCCGCATGAAAGGAACCGATCAGCAAGGTTCGCTCGGGCCTGATGGTGTGAACCGCATGATACGTGATATCCGTATCGCCGAACGCTGGCTGGGAAAAGAAGAATTGTATATCGACTCCTCTGTGGCTTCGGCAAAAGTGAAGCTGGAACGTTCTATCGCAACGAATAAAACTTTGCATCCCGGAGATATTATTACTGAAGATGATATCCATTTGTTAAGTCCCGGTGATGGCTTTAAGTGGGCTGACCGTGAGAAGGTAGTAGGGCATAAGGTATTGAAAGAAATTCCCCGTAATGAGATCATTTATCCGAGTTCTATCATTTAACTGTTATTGAATTATGTTGCCGAAATTAGTGATTACCGATATTGATGGTGTGTGGACCGATGGCGGAATGTATTATACTGCTGAGGGAGATGTTATGAAGCGTTTTTCAGTGAAAGATGGTTGGGGTGTGATATTTTTGCATAAGTTGAACATACCTGTTGCCATTATGACAGGTGAGGATTCTTTGCTCGTGCAGAAGCGTGCCGATAAACTGAAGATTACCCGTTGCTACCTGCATGTCGGTGATAAACTGGCGAAGGCAAAAGAAGTTTGTGCGGAGATGGGGATAACCCTTGCGGATGTTGCCTTTATCGGTGATGATCTGAATGATATTCATCTGTTACGTGCTGTTGGTTTCAGTGCTTCTCCTTGCAATACGCCTGATTATGTGAAGCGGGAAGTGAACTATGTGACGCAAGCCCATGGTGGTTTCGGTGCATTCCGTGAATTTGTAGAGAAGATTCTTGCGGATAACGGTATGTTGGAAGAACTGGTGAAATACTTTTCTTAGTTTTTTACGATAAATACTTATCCACTAAACGATTAAATGTCTTTTCTGTTAGTTTGCCGACCTGTGCTTGTCGGAGGATATTCAGATATGCGGATGCCATTGCATGGTTGCTGAACTTTCCGGCAAACGTACGAATGAAGTTTTTGTCCCACTGCTGTATCAGAGTTTTGTGAATAGCGTCTGCTAGTGCTTTGTCGTTGTATTCATAGACTGGAGTCATGCACTTTTCATGATATAAGTCTTCAAAAGCATCTATACGGTCAAAACAGACGGCAGGTACTCCATAGTGATAACCTTCAATGATAGAAAGGCCGAATCCTTCGAGCTTACTTGCCAACACCACTACTTTTGTATTTCTTATCCAGCGAAATACTTCATTGTGGGGTAAGCTTCCGGTGAAAATACATGCTTGGCTGATTCCTAAGTTTTCCGCTTCCTTTTGTAATTGTCCGTTAAGGGCATCTTTACCTATCAGGCACAGTTGGCTTTTTTCCTTAATATCGGTAGGCAAGAGGGAAAACGCCCGTAGTATTTGCAACTGGTTCTTATTTTCATTGAGGTTGCCGATTGTAAGAATACGATAGGTTTCTGTCCAGGGATCATCGGTTGCTGCATTTTCTGTTTCTTCATCATCATTCAGTGCATTTGGAACAACGTATATGTTTTTACATTCCTTCCATTCATAAAGATTGAGTAATTTGTTGTGCATGCCACTGCTTACTACAGTAAGCGGCATTCCTGATTGAAGCAGACTGGGTAATAACCGTATTTCACCTTGTGTTGTGAAGTCGTCTTTGTTAGCTTGGCTGAATAATCCGTGTAAGGCAAGGGCAAACGGTTTGCCTGTATGTAGGGCAGCAGATATGAAAGGGAGTACTTCCGGTCCTAAAGAGTGGATGAAGATAACGTCCGGGTTTGTTTTGCGTATCAGATGTATATTAAAACCGATACTGATGGTGTATTTTAATAACTTGATACGCCATGCTATTGACATCTTATGCGAAGATAAGGCATGACAGATAGCACGTGGTATATCTTTCCACCGGAGATAGGTAAGTAGATACTTCAGTTTTCTTTCCAGCAAGGTGAATTGCTTCTCTCCTGTTCCAGAGTAAATTACGGTTGTGTCATTAGTCAGTGAAGAAGAAGAAACATACACTTCGGTGCCCTCGGCAGCAAGGGCTGCGGCGATTTGTGCTACCATGAGTGAAAATCCCGTATTGTAAGCTCTGGGAATACCTTTTACCGTAATATCTTGAGTAAGAAACAGAATTTTCATAGTAACTACTTATTTCGTTTGAACAGGAATTGGATACTCTCTTCGAATATTTTTGATTTCAATCTCCATAAAGCCAGAATATAGAGTGAAACGGCTACAGCTATTTTGATGAAAAGCGTTGCATAAACATTAGTGAAAAATGAAGCGGCATACCAGGCGGTACCTAATGAGAATGCTGTCAAAAGAATATAAGGGGCAGTGTCTTTCAAGATTGAAAACAAGGGCAGACCGATATGTTTATGACTGAAGTAGTGCCAGATGCCCAGCCACAATACATTGGTAGTTGTGTATACTACTAACATCGTATTGATACCGAAGGGGTAACTAAAACATACGAATAAGAGTTGGGCAATTCCCAAGGCAATTGTATTCCACATGTAAATATGGGGACGACCTATGCTGTTCATCAGATTGGTATACAAAGTGCTTATGGGCATAAACGCGCCCCATACGCAAAGAATCTGCATGATAGGTACACATGGTAACCACTTTTCGGTGATGGTGATGACAATCAATTCTTTAGAAACGATTCCCAACCCTAACATGGCAGGGAAGGATATAAATGCTGTGAAACGAAGCATCTTGCGGAATATATTCTGAAGACGTTCCGTGTCGGTGTAGGCTTCACGGAATACAGGTTGCCCTACGCTGTTAATCATCCCGTAGATGGTGGAATACCCCATAGTGGTCCATTTACTTCCCTGAGAGTAGTATCCTGCCTGTGTAATTGTATAGAATTTGCCTATCAGAAATGATAAGATATTGTTGTTGATGTGTGTAAACAAGGTAGTGAAGAATATCTTTAGGCTGAACGGAAGCATTTCACGGAGGGGTTCCATACGGAAGCTCCGGTTAGGCCTCCAAGGACAACGTAGCCATAGCAATAAAGTGTTGCAGCCGGAATAAAGGAGAGTTTGCAGTGCAATGCCCCAATACCCGAAGCCGAAGTAGGCAAAGGTAATACCCGTAATACCGGATATGATAATGGCGATGATTTGTATCTGGCTCCGTTCCTTTACCATTAAGTTGCGGAAAAAGTAGGAGGAAGGGGCTGTAGAACAACTGCCGAATAGAAATCCAAGAAAGAGTACTCTTGCGAGAGGACATAGTGCCGGAACTTCGAAGAATTTGGCTATAAGTGGTGCGCATATGAATAGCAGCAAGTAGAGCCCGGTGCCCATGCAGAAACTGAACCAGAATACTGCATTATAGTCTTCGCTTTTAATTGTTTTTTTGTTAACGATGGCCGTTACAAAACCGCTTTCGGCAAAGATGCTGGCTGTGGCAGAGAAGATAGTCAGTACAGCTACCATACCATAGTCTGTAGTAGACAACAGCCGAGCAAGAAATATGCCGAAGACAAGGTTTAGCAATTGCATGGCGCCATTACCTATGCCACCCCACAATAATCCTTTGGCTGTTTTTTCTTTTAGTGATGTTTCTGGCACTGCTTGTTCGGTTTATGATTAAGATATCATTTCTTAATTTCATAATCTCGCTCCGTATCTTGTGAGCCTTATCATGAATGCCGAATAACAATCGGGCAAATTCTTTTTGACCGAGATTGGCTTCGTTGCTGTGTGCAGAGAAATATTCTCTCAATTTTTGTGTATCGAATCCATTCTGAGCCTTTTTTGAATTCTATGACTTCACTCTCCCTTGGTAAGTGAATGAAATCCTCCAGAATTTTTATGAGTTCTTGAGTTGTTATTCGGCATTCTAAGATTATTGATTACTTCACTTCACTGCCCGGCTTCACCTCTTTCATCGTAGTAACAACCGAGAGCGTTCCGTCAAAATTCTCGGCAGAAAGGATCATGCCTTCACTGACGATACCTTTCAACTTACGCGGAGCAAGGTTGGCTATGAAGCATACTTGCTTGCCTACCAGCTCTTCTGGATTGTAATGCTGTGCAATACCGCTGACAATGGTACGGTTCTCCAATCCATCGGCAATCTTGAATTGCAGCAATTTATCAGCTTTAGGAATTTTCTGACATTCCAATACGGTACCTACGCGAATATCCAGTTTCATGAAGTCATCGAACTCAATGTTCGGGCGGATGGGGTTGGCTTTGTAGCTGGCTTCCTCATTGGCTTTCTTTGTATCGAGCAATTTCTGTACCTGTGCTTCGATAACGCTGTCCTCTATCTTTTCGAACAGTAGTTCAGGTGTCGCTAATTGGTGACCGGCTGGTAATAGATCAGTGCTGCCCAGAGTAGCCCAGTCAAAACTGTCCATATTCAGCATGTTACGCAATTTCTCGCTGCTGAACGGCAAGAACGGTTCGAATGCAATGGCCAGATTGGCAACCAGTTGCAGGGAGATATTCAGGATAGTGGCTACACGGTCCATATCCGTCTTGGCAATCTTCCAGGGTTCGGTATCTGCCAGGTATTTGTTTCCGATGCGGGCCAGGTTCATGGCTTCCTTCTGTGCATCGCGGAACTTGAATACATCCAGTAACTTTTCTACTTCTGTTTTTACGTCAGAGAATTCTTTCAATGTTTCGCGGTCGTAATCCGTAAGTTCACCGGCAGCAGGCACTACACCATCGAAATACTTTTTGGTGAGTTGCAGGGCACGGTTCACGAAGTTACCATAAACTGCCACTAACTCATTGTTATTGCGTGCCTGGAAGTCTTTCCAGGTGAAGTCATTATCTTTTGTCTCAGGTGCATTGGCTGTCAGTACATAGCGAAGTACATCTTGTTTGCCCGGGAAGTCTGCCAGATATTCGTGCAACCATACAGCCCAGTTGCGTGAAGTAGAAATCTTATCACCTTCCAGATTCAGGAATTCATTGCTCGGTACATTGTCCGGTAAGATGAAACTGCCTTCCGCTTTCAGCATGGCAGGGAATACGATGCAGTGGAATACGATATTATCTTTACCGATAAAGTGGATCAGACGTGTTTCGGGGTCTTTCCACCAGGTTTCCCAAGTGTCGGGCAACAATTCTTTCGTATTGCTGATGTAACCGATAGGGGCATCGAACCATACGTATAACACTTTTCCTTCTGCACCTTCTACGGGCACCGGAATACCCCAGTCGAGGTCACGGCTTACTGCACGCGGTTGCAAACCCATGTCAAGCCAGCTTTTGCATTGACCGTATACGTTGGGACGCCACTCTTTATGGTCTTCCAAAATCCATTGGCGCAACCAGCTTTCGTGTTGGTCAAGCGGCAGGTACCAATGCTTTGTTTCACGCATTACAGGCTTACTTCCGCTGATGGCACTTTTTGGATTAATCAGGTCTGTGGGGCTGAGGCTTGTACCACACTTCTCGCATTGGTCGCCATAGGCACCTTCTGCATGGCAGTGGGGACATTCGCCTGTAATATAGCGGTCGGCAAGGAAAGTTTTGGCTTCCTCGTCGTAATACTGCATACTGGTTTTCTCGATGAAGTCACCTTTGTCATACAGCTTGCGGAAGAATTCCGAAGCAGTGTCGTGGTGAGTTTTTGAAGTCGTACGACTGTATACATCGAATGAAATGCCGAACTCTTTGAATGATTCTTTGATAAGTGTATGGTAACGGTCTACTATATCCTGCGGCGTCACGCCTTCTTTCTTGGCGCGTATGGTGATAGGTACTCCGTGCTCGTCCGAACCTCCGATAAAGATTACATCTTCTTTTTTCAGTCTCAGATAGCGAACGTAGATATCAGCGGGTACATAAACTCCTGCCAGGTGTCCGATATGAACCGGTCCGTTAGCGTAGGGCAATGCCGACGTAACGGTAGTGCGTTTGAATTTCTTTTCCATTGTGATATATGTATCTCTTTTGTTATGAGCGCATTTTGGTGTGCAAAGATAGCAGTTTTCCACTCAAAGAAAAAGAGAAGACAATGAAATATCCAACTACATATGGCAGAAATCTATATTTATTGGTGGCTTAACTGGAATAATATCAATATCGGATTACTGTCTTCATTCCAACTTGTAAACACTTGTATGGTACTTTCATCGAGCTTGTCTATCTTTAATGCAGATTTTACGGTTTCTTCGCTGTAGTTAGAACTGCAAATTAAGTAATTGTCTGCCACTCCGTTGATAGTCAGGTTTCCCAATAGCTTGTTTTCTTCTATCAGATTAAGATTGCGTATGTTGCCATCTATTTTGGAAATCCAAAAGAATTGTGGAAGCGGGAAAGTGGACAGGGAACAGAAGTACCCATCTGGTGTTTCATAGAAAGCATTTATATCTTTAATATGCTTCATATCAACCATGAATGACCGAGAATTACTTTCTAAAGCTTTTAGTTCTTCTTCCTTAAAATATTTATCCGAAAGAAGATTTGCTGCCATATCAATGGATGCTCCGTGTATGGTATAAACTTCCGGGGTAAAACGTTGATAAAAATAAACCTTATCACCGGAACGATATAAATAGTGAGAGGAGCCTCTTGGGATTCTTTGTTCGTCTATTTCTGTCAGTGCTGATTTGAGTAGAGGGTGTACTTTCTTATCTTTTTGAGAATAAACGGCCAATTTATCTTTTACGCTGCCTTGATTGTATATTTCTGATAATACGATATGTTCTTTGTCAATTACGGCAAATTCCATAAAATAACATCCTAAATCCATTTCTTCGTATTGTTCGAAGTTATTCCCACTATATTTGATAATCCTCTGGCGGGCATTGTCTGCTATGTATAAATTTCCTGAGCCGTCCACATCAAAGTCAATGGGAGCTATGTATTCTCCGGGACCTTCTCCAACTCGATATAGTGCTTTTATAAACTTGCCGTTTTCGCTGAATATAAGAATTCCCATGTTGGCACTTTTATCGAAAATGTAGAAATGTTTATTCCGGTATAAAATTTTATCGATACTTCCGATTAATGAATTATCTGTTAATTCTAATGGAATATATTTTACTTTGCATACCGGGTTAACGTCTGATGCTTGTACGCTATCTAATTGGAAACTCATAATACTTGTGTGATCCGGTCTGGAGCTTGGCTGACAGGAAAAAAGCAAGGTGCTTAAAAGAAGGGATAGAAGTTTTCTCATATTTCAAAAGTTTGGATTGAAAGAGTGTCCGAAAGGTAAACGAATATTGCATTTGTTTTGTTGATTAACCTACCTTTCAGACACTTTCCGTTCAAATGAATTTATATAACAATTTTTTCTGTATAGGTACCAGAGCCACAAGACTCAGAACCACCGTAAGGACAGCTTCTTTGCCAAGTATTTATTGTTAAAACCTGGCCGTTTTCCAGCCTTTGAAAAGTTGCATCCTTTAGTGTATCTGTAATCTTTCTGTTTTGTATAGCACGAGGTGCCACATTTTCATTTTTCTGATTATTGGCTACAGAGATAATTGTAACTCCCAATAGGGCTACGGAAATAATAAAAAAGTTCTTTTTCATAATCTTGAGCATTTTTGAGTTAATAATGTGGTGCTTAGAACAACGTTGTTTGTCTATGAAGATGTTTTAGTATTGAAAAGTGCCGTAAAAGACTGTTGTTTTATAGGTCATTTCAATGATATATTTTTTGTTCTTTATGTATGTTGTCATAAACGAATATGGATAATTATTTGTTATAGCAATATTATTAGAGTATATAATATTGTCCATTTCATCTTTTATCGTTATCTGGAGATTATCTAATAACTGTCTCTTATACACATCTGACGCTGCCGACGATCGCAT
>ENA-UAOT01000033-UAOT01000033.1-human-gut-metagenome-genome-assembly--contig:-NODE-33-length-60071-cov-7.422804_pt1 | contig 60071 bp, 52 predicted proteins | sample MGYA00243475_ERZ654567 | MGnify/ENA primary metagenome ERZ654567 (study PRJEB26926, sample SAMN06164482) | human gut metagenome | biome: ENVO:00009003; feature: ENVO:2100002; material: ENVO:00002003... | reverse complement strand
TCGTCGGCAGCGTCAGATGTGTATAAGAGACAGATAGTATATACAGAAGTTTTTAAAGTAAATTTAAGTTAGATGTATAACAAAAGGAAGAGATCAAAAGAAAATGTTTATTATCAATTTTTTTACCGTTCTTTTCGGTAAGCTGATGGTAGGAGTTCTGCATCTTCTGGGAAAGAATGCGGGGAACCTTCCGGGACTTGTGCTGTGGACTGTAAACAAAAAGTGCCTTAAAGCCTTTAAGCCGGATTGTCCTATTATTGCTGTAACTGGTACAAACGGCAAAACCTCGGTGACGAATTTTCTCAGCCATATGTTTGAGAAGAGCGGAAACGGAGAGCTGAAGATCATAACAAATCATGAGGGCAATAATCTTGATACGGGGATATGCTCGCTGCTTCTGAGTCACTGTACGATGACAGGCAGGATACACGCCGATTATCTTGTGCTTGAAATAGACGAGTCGCACGTTCCTGTGGTTTTTTCACAGCTGAAGCTTGAAACCCTTGTGGTTCTTAATTTTTTCAGAGATCAGCTTGACAGGAACGGAGAGGTTGAAACTCTTATTCTCAAGGTAAAGAAGTTCTGCGAAACATTTGAAGGCAATCTGATTTTAAACGGAGACGACCCCAATACAGCTCGGCTTGGTCTTGCAAACCCTGATAACAGAAACGTAAAATATTTCAGCGTTGACAGGTATAGATATGCCACCGATTCGCTTCATGAGGCAGGGGAGGGCAGATTCTGTCCTGTGTGCGGTCATGCGCTGAAATATGAATACTATCAGTATTCTCATATAGGAAAGTTCCGCTGTCCTGAATGCGGATACGGGAATAATCCTATATATACAAGGTTTACTGACATTGATCTGGACAAGCCTTCGTTTACAGCCGACGGAACGGAATACAGGACGGCCGGGAACAGTATATACTATATGTACAATCTTTGCGCCGTATACTCCGTTGCTAAACTCTATGGGATAGATGAGAGAATAATACGTGAAACCTTTGAGGGATTTCAGGTCAATAACGGAAGAATGGAGCGATTCAGGTATAAAAACAGCGAGCTTATGCTTAATCTCGCTAAAAATCCCGTCGGTGCGAATATGACTGTAAGGATATTGAACGAATGTGAAGGCGAAAAGGAGCTTATGTTCGTGCTGAACGACAATATTGCTGACGGACTTGACGTTTCGTGGATATGGGATATAAATTTCAGCGTATTTAAAAACGTTACACGGGTCATAACAAGCGGAACAAGAGCCTATGATATTGCGGTCAGAATAAAATGCTCAGGATACGACGCTTCAAAAATAAAGGTATGTCCCGAGCTTGACGAAGCAGTAAAAGAGCTGTTTTCAACAGACGGTAGGAAATTCGCCGTTGTAAATTATACTGCTGTTCAGCCGGTAAGGTCAGCGCTCGGCAGGTTCATAGGAGGCGGCAGCAATGATTAATAAGCTGAAGATACTTCATATGTATCCCGATATGCTGGATCTGTACGGCGACAGCGGTAATATGGAAATAATCAGATACAGATGCTCTAAAAGGAATATAGAATGTGAAACCGATATTCATACGATCGGCAGTAAGACTGATTTTTCAGAATACGATCTGATATATCTTGGCGGAGGAGCAGATCTTGAGCAGCAGCTTTTGGCGGACGATTTAATGAGCAATGCGGCAGAGATACGTTGTGCATATGAAAACGGAGCATTCTTTCTTATGATATGCGGCGGTTATCAGCTGATGGGTCGGTACTACAAGGATTCCAACGGTATGAAGATCCCCGGCCTTGGACTTTTTGATTATTATACCGAGGCGTCTAGGAATAAATCGGAAAGATGCATAGGCAATATAGTTATAGAGGCAGACTTCAACGGTAATAAAACAAAGGTTATCGGCTTTGAAAATCACGGCGGCAATACCTTCGGCTCAAAAACCCCTTTCGGCACGGTGCTGTTCGGAAACGGAAATTCCTTCGGTGACAGCTTTGAAGGGTATACTGAGAAGAACGTAATCGCAACATATCTTCACGGGCCTCTGCTTTCAAAGAATCCTGCGGTTGCTGATTATATTATCGAATACTGCGTAAATAGAGAATACGGCGGCGGTATAAAGCTTGCTCCTCTTGATGATACGCTCGAGAATAAGTGCAGAGAGGTGCTGTTGAAAAGATTTCTTGAGAAAGAATAGTTTTTTGTAACAGCAGCTTAAAATTGACAAAATTATTATAAGGTGATATAATTAAAAGGTTAAATATTAATTTATCTCATAAAAGCTGATACAGGATATTTATATCTCAGCGCAGATAAACATCCGAAAAGGTAGGATAGCTAATGGAGCCTAAACATTTGCCGGATATGCCGGCTTACAGTGTGCTTATGTCGGTTTATGCAGGTGAAAAGCCGGAATATCTGAGGGAAAGCCTTGAAAGTATGTATTCACAGACCTATCCTGCGGCTGATTTTGTTCTGGTCTGCGACGGAAAGCTTACTGAAAAGCTTGACGAAACAGTAAAAGAGTACGAAGATAAATATCCCGATACCTTTCACACCGTTAGGCTGGAGAAAAAGCGGGGAGTAGGCGAATGTGCCAATATAGGCATAGACGCCTGCAAGAGCGAGTATATAGTGAAAATGGATTCGGACGATATAGCTTTGCCGCAGAGGTGCGAAAAACAGCTTTCTCTAATGAGAGATAAACCTCAGCTTGATATGTGCGGCGCTTATATAGAAGAGTTCGATACTGATACAGGCGAAGAAATAGCGGTAAAGAAAACCCCGGTTGAAAATGAGCAAATACACAGGTACGCAAGGCGGCGCAATCCTTTCAATAACCAGACCCTTGTTTTCAAGAAGTCCTTTGCATTGAAAATCGGCGGCTATGATACGGTAAAGCGCTGCGAGGATTATGATTTTGTAGTAAGGATGCTGCAAAACGGAGCAGTCGGTGAGAATATACCCGAGGTCCTTGTCAGATACAGAGTTTCAAAGCATAATTATGAGCGCAGGCGCAACTGGGCTAATACCAGATCGTTTATCAGCGTAAGGTGGAGAATTTTCAGGTCGGGATATTCAAATTTTGCGGATTTTATTATTCCCTGTGCAATGCAGCTTGGAATATTTATTCTGCCTAAAAGTCTGACCGGGAAAATATACAAAAAATTTCTGAGGTAGTCTATGGAAAGCATAAAACAGATTCTCAGGCAGTATATAAAGACCGTTCTTCAGAAGACCCTCCTTCCGATTTGTTATCTATGGGGTAAAAGAAAGCCTGTTGACAGTTCTCTGGTTTTGTTTGCCGACTGTAATTCTTATGAAATGCCTGAAAGCATGGTTCTGATCAAAAAGGAGATCGGAAGACGAGGCTACAAGACGGAAGAGCATTTCTGCGACTTTTCATCGGCAGGAGCGACGGCGTCTCTTAAATATATGATGAAGTTTATGGTTAGGTATGCTCAGGCGGGGGCGGTCTTTGTGTGCAATTATTTCGTACCATGTACTGCCTGTCGGAAACGCCCTGAAACAAAGGTAATTCAGCTCTGGCATTCCTGCGGAGCGCTTAAAAAGTTCGGATATGATACTCCTGAGGATATTTCTCCTCACTTTAAGGGAAGCGTAACAAGAAATTTTGATTATTATACCGTAAGCAGCCGATTTTGCGTAAAGGTATTTGAGTCGGCATTCAGGCTGGAGGAAGGCAAAGCGCTTGCTACCGGTATTAGCCGTACGGACGAGCTTTTGAGCGATGATTTTGCAGCGGCCTGCAAAGCTGAATTTTATCAGAAATATCCTCAGTATAAGGGGAAAAAGCTTTTGCTTTATGCTCCAACCTTCAGAGGAAACGCAGGGAACGCTGTCAGCGCCGGAGAGGACGCAGTTAAGCGGCTTGAACAGAAGCTTGGCAGAGAATGGGCAGTTCTTATTAAAATGCACCCAAGGTTAAACAGTCCTCTTACAAACTGCGATATTCCGGTAAACAGGCTTTTTCCGGTAATAGATATACTTATAAGCGATTATTCTTCACTTATATTTGAATATTCGCTGTTCAGGAAGCCTATGGTCTTATGGACTCCTGACCTTGACGAATATATTTCTGTACGCGATTTTTATATTGACTTTAAAACAGAGATACCCTGTCTGAAGGTTACGGAGGAAAGCAGGCTTTACGATACCGTATTAAGCGAATACTGCGGTTTTGATCCCGGCAGATATGATGAGTTTATAAATAAATATATGTCCGCCTGCGACGGAAGTTCGACCCGGCGTATAGCGGATCTGTTAAAAACATAAAGGAGCTGAGTAAAATTAGTAAGGAAAAATTTGATTTTTTCGGACTTAAAACTATACTTAACGAGCATAAGGGGCAGCGTAAGCAAATAATCATGCTTTCGGTAAACGAGCTGAAAAAGAAATACAAGGGAGCGGTACTGGGACCGCTTTGGGCGCTTATAAAGCCGACCTTTACGCTGTTTATACTTTGGTTTGCGTTTGCTGTAGGACTCAGGGGTTCGGGTCATGTAAACGGTTATCCCAGGTTTATTTTTATGCTTACCGGCTATGTACCCTGGTTTTTTATAAGCGAAAATATAATTGGAGGCTCTCGGTCGATAAGGCAGAACAAGCAGTTTGTAACAAAGCTGTCGTTTCCGGTATCAAACATAATGACGTTTACTTCGCTTTCGACCCTCTACATTCATTTTCTGCTGTGCATAATAATGTACATTACCCTGCTGTGCTTCGGATACGGTCCGTCGGTGTATAATCTTCAGTATTTTTACTATATGCCGCTTATGTTTGTGTTTTTTCTTGTGCTGTCTTGGGCAACAGCTCCGCTCAGCGCCTTCAGCAAGGATTTTGAAAATCTTATCAATTCGGTAATTACAGGACTCTTCTGGTTATCCGGAGTATTCTGGAATACCTACGATATGGATAAGCCTTGGCTCAGGACGCTTATGTACTTCAATCCTATAAACTATTTTGTAAACGGCTACAGGAAGTGCTTTTTGTACGATCAGTTCATATTCGACAGCAACTATACTACTGAAACGGTTGTGTTTTATGCAGAGCTTATAGGTATAATCTTTATCGGCTCGCACTATTATAAAAAACTCAGAAAAATTCTGCCGGATATTTTGTAAAAGGGAGAGCTAAATGGAACAGCCAATAATAGAATTTAAGGACGTATATAAGGAATATCTGCTATTCAAAAATGAAAAGGCAAGATTCAAAGCTATTTTTACCAACAATAAGGGCGTAAGGCGTCATAAGGCTTTAAACGGCGTAAGCTTCAGGGTATATCCGGGCGAGGCAGTAGGTATTATAGGAAAAAACGGCGCTGGAAAATCGACGATACTTAAGATGATCACCGGAGTAAGCTTTCCCAGCAAGGGAGAAGTGACCGTTCACGGAAAGGTAGCGGCTCTGCTTGAGCTTACCGCAGGCTTTTCACTGGATATGACGGGTATGGAGAATATATACCTGAAAGGGTATCTTCTCGGACTGAGCGACAGTGAGATCTCACAGATCGAAAGTGAAATAGTTGAATTTGCAGATCTTGGAGAGTATATAGATCAGCCTGTCAGGACTTATTCAAGCGGAATGAAAATGCGTCTTGGCTTCGCTATCAATATAAACATAAAGCCGGATATTCTTGTAATAGACGAAGCTCTAAGCGTAGGCGACGCAGATTTTAAGAAGAAGTGCAAGAATAAGGTAAAGGATCTCATAAAGTCTGGAGTCACGGTGCTTTTCGTATCTCATTCAATGGATATGATCAGGGATACCTGCAGCCGTGCTGTTTATCTTAAAGACGGACTTGTACAGTTTGACGGGGCGGTAGACGATGCATTTGAGGTTTACAGTGCAGGAACGGGAGAAATAGTTACTATGAATCCTAAGAAGCCTGTTGCCTTTAAGGTAAAGCAGAAGTCGGAAAACAGCATTACTCTTTCATGGAATGAAGTAAGCGGAGCGGATTTTTACCGTATTTACAAATACAGCAACCAAAGCGGTGAATATGAGCCGATAACCGAGGTATCTGACTGCGATGAATGCTGTATTAAGGAGCTTCCGGAGGGTGCAAGATACCGTTTTAAGATATGCTCGGTAAGAGCGGTAGAGGACAGGGAATATCTTTCGCCCTGTACCGCAAATATTTCGGTGGCTACCTTGGGAACCGAATATTACGACAGCTGCGATTACAGCGGGAGATCGCTTGACGAGGCGCTGAGATCAATAAATGTAGATCCGGACGAGGAGCTTATTGCAAGGATAGCTGAAGTCAATGCGATCGGAAATTATACAGGCAGCGATGTTCAGAAGCTTAAAATGCTGGAGCTTCTGAAATCGGGCAAGCTTATGGTGCCTCATGATTCGCTTCAAAAGGATATGTAGGGTAAATGCCGGTCAGTTTTATGATCGGCATATTCATTTTCTGATATAATTATAAAATACTTATATTTACAAAAGCCTGTATACGGTGTATACTCTAGCTAAGGTTATGGGCTGTAACAGAATTCAGTCCGGATCAAACTGTGCAGATATTGAAAGGAATTTTACTATGAACAGCAGGGAGTATTTTATTTATCACGAGGATCCTCAGCAGCTTCACATAGGAACGCTTCCTCCTCACGCTTATTTTATTCCGTTCAGAAAAGGACAGGATCCATCTGAGCCGAGGGAAAAGTCGGAGCTTTTTGAGCTGCTTAACGGGGAATGGAGCTTTGATTTTTATCCGAGTATATTTGATATGCCGGATAACTTTCTTGAAACAACGCCTGAGTCTGTTATCAAGGTCCCGGCTAACTGGGAGCTTTGCGGTTTCGGAAAACCACAGTATACGAATGTTCGCTATCCTATACCTTATGATCCTCCTTATGTTCCGGACGATAATCCTGTTGGCGTGTACAGAAGAAAGTATTTCTGCAAGGGCGGAGATATGAGAAAAATACTGGTATTCGAGGGCGTTGATTCGTGTATTTATCTCTTTGTAAACGGCGTTTTCTGCGGTTACAGTCAGGTATCTCACTGTACGTCCGAATTTGATATAACTGAGCTTGTTCATGACGGCGAAAATGAAATTGCGGCGGCAGTTCTTAAATATTGTGACGGAACATATCTGGAGGATCAGGATAAATGGAGAATGTCTGGTATTTTCAGGGACGTTTATATGCTTTCAAGAGAAAGCGGAGGAATTGAGGATCTTACCGTAAGAACCTTATTGAACGAAGACTTTTCTGAAGCGGAGATTTCAGTAGGGATAAAGGCGGAAAAAGACTGCCTTGTTTCTTTGTATTCGCCGGATAATGTAAAGCTCGGAGAGCAGCGGGGAAGACAGCTAAGCTTTAATTTAGAAAACCCCGTCCTGTGGAATGCGGAAAAGCCTAAGCTGTACAGGCTTGAGATCATATGCGGTAACGAAGCGGTAACAGAGTTTGCGGGAATAAGAAAAATATCTTCGGAAAACGGAATATTAAAGATAAACGGAACAGCAGTCAAATTTCGGGGAGTAAACAGGCACGACTTTTATCCTGATACCGGCTATTATGCTTCCGAACAGCAGCTGAAAAGGGATATTGAGCTTATGAAATCGCTTAATATCAATGCAGTAAGAACCTCACATTATCCTAATTCTCCGCTGTTTTATCAGCTTTGCGACAGGCTGGGCTTATATGTTATCGACGAAGCAGACCTGGAAGCTCACGGAGCGGTTGAGGCTTATAATACCTACGGCTGGACAAACGGATATAACGGCATAGCCTATACCGTAAGCCGAAGTGAGTTTTTCAAGGCGGTTTCCGACAGGCATGAGCGGCTGATAAAACGTGATATAAATCGACCATGTGTTGTAATGTGGTCGCTGGGCAACGAAAGCGGTTACAGCGACGCTTTCAGAGAATCGGCGAAACGGATAAAAGAGCTTGATAATTCAAGGCCGATACACTACGAAAGCTCCAGACATACTCTTGACGGAAAGGGAGAAAATGAGCTTGATGTCGTTTCGGTAATGTATCCGCAGATAGATTATGTAAAAAAATACCCGTCAAGCGAAGAAACAGCAAATGGACGGCCGCTTGTTTTATGCGAATACTGTCATGCAATGGGAAACGGACCGGGGGATATTGCTGATTACTGGCAGGAGATATACAGAAACGAACTGGTATGCGGAGCATTTGTGTGGGAATGGTGCGATCACGGTATCGCCGCAGGAAAAACCTCTGACGGTCGGGTTAAGTATTATTACGGCGGAGATTTCGGCGAGGACGTTAATGACGGTAACTTTTGTATTGACGGCCTTGTATATCCTGACCGAAGGCTTCACACAGGCGCTTTAGAAATGAAAAATGTATACCGCCCTGTATATGTCAGCGCAGAAAATGCAGCAGAGGGACAATTTATATTTGAAAACAAGCTTGATTTTACCGCAGTTTCAGAAGATTGGCGCTGTGAATATAAAATCTGCGATAAAGGAAAAATGCTGTACAGCGGTGAACTTAAGCTTGATATTCCTCCGCATGAAAGCCGAAGGGTATATATATCCGAAGCGGCGGGGCTGACGGGAGAGCATATTACTATTGATTTTGATTTTTATTACGGCGGAGAAAGCAGGGGGATTGAGCAGATCACGCTTTTGCGTTCCTGCCGCAGCTTTGAATTTAAACAGGATAATGCATGGAAGCTTACTGACAACGGGAAGGTCATAGCAGCGGAGTGCAGAGGAAAACGGATAGAAATTTCAAAGCACACTGCTCAGATCTGTTCGCTGAGTTCAGACGGAATTGAGCTGCTGTATGAGCCGTGCAGCATAAACCTGTTCAGAGCGCCCATGGATAATGATATATCTGTCAAAGGTGAATGGTATAAAATTTTTCTGGATAAGCTTAAGCCTAAGGTATACAGAATAACTGCGGAGGATAACAGGGTTTATGCCGAGCTGTCAATGGGGTATGCGGTTCATGAGCCTGCGGCGCGTTTCAAACTAGAATACAGCTTCGGTGATTGCGGAATAAGAATTTCTCTAAAAGCCGAGGTACATGAGAAAATAAATTATCTTCCGCGTCTGGGAATGAGATTTTTATTTGATAAAAGCATTGAAAGGGCGGAATATCTTGGATATGGGCCATATGAAAGCTACGTTGACAAACGCCGCGCTTCCGTATACGGATCATATTCATGCAAAGCTGCAAAACAGCATGAGGACTATATACGTCCTCAGGAAAACGGATCTCACTATGGCTGTGAAAGCGTTTCATTGTTCAGGAATAATGCAAAGGCTGTAGAATTTATTTCCGATTCGGATTTTTCTTTCAGCTTTCTTCCGTTTACTCAGGAGGAGCTTGCGTCGAAAACTCACAATTATATGCTTGAGGAATATAACGGAAACGTATTCTGTATTGATTACAAAATGTCCGGAGCGGGTTCTTCCTCCTGCGGTCCGGAGCTTTTGGAAAAGTACAGGCTCAATGATAAAAAGCTAGATTTTATTTTCTATCTTTTATTTTAATTGCATATCTGACGGGCGGTAATGTTTTACCGCTCTTTTTATTTATCAGACCAGTTTATTAATCATGACGCTGCAATTAACAAATTTATAACATAAAACCACTTGACAATCTTTCTGAAATCGTATATAATATTTTAGTGGAATCGGGGTGTGGCGCAGATTGGTAGCGCGCTACCTTGGGGTGGTAGAGGCCGTGGGTTCAAGTCCCGTCACTCCGACCATTAAGGGGCTGATACAAGTCAAGATTCTCCTGCATCCGCAAGGTATGCGGGAGACGGTATTGGCTTTCTGAATGCATAAAATTAAATGCCCCTATAGTTAAATGGATATAACAAGCCCCTCCTAAGGGCTAGTTGTAGGTTCGATTCCTACTAGGGGTGCCAGTTGGTTACTTAGGTGTTTAAATAAAAATTATAAATAAGAGTGTATCCGTGAGTGATGCACTCTTTTTTTAACTGTATACCAGTTTACTGTATTTTGTTTATGCCTATCTCTTTAAATTAACTGTAAGATCACAATTCGGCTTCTTTCAGAACATCATGAGCGGTAAAATTCTTTGATTCAAGCTCAATTACGGTTTCTCCCGTACCTTCATATTTTAGAACGGCATTTTTCCAGTCGGAAGGTATCTCATATGTAAACTGGCCTGCGCAGCTGTCCCACGGTTCAACGTATATGTATTTAAAATCATCATATCCCCTAGGCAGATTTATAAGGCGTTCTTCTTGATTTTTATTTTCAGTTTTCCCATTTTAATTAGTTTTATTTTTATTAAAATACCCTGATTGAATAATAGCATATAATTTATCTTGTATAAACATTTTTAGACAATTTAAGCAAATTTCTTTACATTATATGATATTACGTCAGTTGTGTATTTCTGTTATATAAAACCTCTTAAAAGCTTGACTTTATACGGTCATTATGTTATTATATATTAAAATATGATATGCTAAGGGGTTTGAAAAATAATCAGTATACAGAGGTCGTTTTTATGAGAAAATCAGTGCTGTTTGCAGCTGCGCTATACTTCGCTGCATTTCTTATCGGGTGTACAAATGAAGCTGGCAGCTCAGCTGTAAAAGCGGATTCGTCTGTTTCAATGAAAACGGTTACAACGGAAAGCGAAAGTATACCCGCCGACTTATCCGCTCCCGAGGACAGCCTGTCTGAGGAAAGACCGGCGGTAACTGCTGCGGTAACTATATACGAAGGCGAACCGGAGGAAATTTCTCAGGATATGCTTAATAGCCACAGCGTTTCTGTTTCAGGTTTTTCTAAGGTAAAGTCCAATGAAAAGCTGGAGGAGTGCTTCAGCAGGCTAGATGAAATATGCAGAAGTTTCGGATATTCCATCGCTTTTTCGTATGAAAATATTGAAACCGGCGCTCAGGTAAACTATAATTCTATGAAGCAGTTTATGACATGCAGTACTATTAAGGCTCCGTATGTAAAAAGCATTCTGGCAAGCGGCATAGATCTTGACGAAAAAATAGTTAAGGATAAAAACTGGCCGGGTGATATTGTCGGGGAGGACTATATAGCCTCTACGGCTATGGGTACTGAGTTTACGGCGAAGGAACTGATAGAAGCGGCGATACAGCGTTCTGACAATACGGCGTATTATCTTCTTGAACAGCATTACGGCTGGAATGTATTCAATGATCTTCAGTATAGGCTGGGTTCTTACTACTATGTAGGAGCTGACTGGATATTTACCTATGCCACAACTTCGGATATGCTTAAATCTTACAGAGATATTTATGAGTTCGGAGAAGAAAGCGAGCTTGGGGAATGGCTTACCGACCTGATGACTGATACCGACCTTAACGAACAGATAGGAAAAAAGCTGTCTGGGAAATATAAAGTATCTCAGAAATACGGCTCCGAGTTTAACGAGTCCGTATATAATGACTGCGCTGTAGTTTATGCTCAGTCACCGTTTGTGCTCTGTATTTATTCCAATCAGTACCCTGAAACTGAAAAGAGCAATCAGGTCTTTATAGACCTTGCTGATATATTTGACGAGATAAATTCATTGATCTATTATAATTAGGAGGACGAAAAAAATGAGCGAATTAAAAGCGTATTCCGTTCATATGGGAAAAGCAAAATGCGCCGTTGACTTAGGCGACGGCTCGGAAAGGGGAGAATATGTTAATCAGGACTATATTCTTCATAAGCTTGGCAGACCTCACAGAAGTATTTCTCTGATGTACTGCTATTATCCGCTTGACAAGGAATGGCCCGGCAGGATCTCGGAGGTTATGAAGGACGCTGATATTTCTTTCCAGTGGGACTATCCCTATGACGATTATTTTACCTATAAGGGAGGACTTAACGGAACGACCGACGACGAGCCTTTCACTTATATGAGAGATGTGCGCCGTCACGGACAGGACGTTACTCTTACTCTTACTATTGATCCGAATGTTTCTGATGAACACCTTATTGCTATTGCCAATGACCTCAGGCCTTTCGGCAGGCTTCTTCTCAGAGTAAACCATGAGGCAACCGGAAATTGGTTCTCATTTACAAAGAGAACAGGGGAGGCAGGTTATCAGGGAGTTGCGGATTTCTACTGCCGCTTCAATAAAATACTGAAGGAGTACGCTCCAAACGTTTCGACTATTTTGTGTATCGGCGGTATTGAAGATCCTAACGAAACCGAGATCATAATGGAAAAGGAATTTTCTCAGGCGGTAAAGGAAACGGATATCTGGTCGGTAGATAAATATATGGCGCTTCATTGGGGCTGGCCCTTTGATGTTGCACTCAAGGATTCTGTGAACAGGTCGTTTAAGAGAGATACCGTTGAGAATACCTATAAGCTTACAAAAATGTCCTACAACAGATTCAAGGAAATCAACGGCGGTGTTGCGAAGCCAATGGTAATGAGCGAGTTCAACGCCGACGGTGACGTTACCGGCGCATACGATCAGGCTGTTATGGTCAGGGAATTCTGCGAAATGCTCAAAAACGATCCCGAGGATTGGTTCAGCGGCTTCACATTCTATCAGTTCCGTGACAGGGGACGTCTTGGCCTTGAAATTGAAGATCCCAACTATTCCGACTGCGGTATCGAGCAGCCTGTTATGCAGACCTATAAGGAAATTATCCACGACGATTTCTTTAAGCCTGCAATGACTAAGGGCGATGAGCTTTCATTCCCTGTAACTCTTCGCTGGGGCGGAGCGGAGGACGCTGAGGGAATCGAGATCCCGCTTCATTTTGAAAAGAATCCGCATTTCTGCGAGGTAACCTTTGATAATGATTCTAATATAATGATGGAGATAAACGGAAAGTGGTTCTATAAATCTCCGGAGGCCAGAACTATCGACCTTATGAGTGCTTTCTTTGAAAAGCCGCTTGAAGGTGAATGCGACCTGACGCTCAGACTGTTCGCTCCTCCTGCAAGCGGAGAAAACGATCTGTCGGCGGCTGACGGACTTTATAACGCTTATACTACTATAGAAAAACTGCCCGAAATAAGAATAGATTTCGAGCCTGTAGAGCCGTAATAAAGCTTCGGTGGATTAACCAAAACAAAAACATCTTCATATAGTATACTAATAACAGGAAGCAGAGAGATCTATTCTCTTGCTTCCTGTCTTGGTATACAGTAAATTGGTTACCGTCTGCTAATTAAATGGGGCAAGGAGTATGGGGTTATGAGAAATAAAAAATCTTCAGAGCTTGCAATCGCTATGCGGGTATCGTTTGTAAGTATAGCTGTGAACATTGCATTGTCTGCGGGAAAGCTTATTGCAGGAATAGTCGGCAGGTCAGGGGCAATGATCTCCGACGCGGTTCATTCGGCTTCGGACGTTTTTTCTACTGTCGTGGTAATAATCGGAGTCAGGCTGGCAGATAAAAAAGCCGATGAGGAGCATCCATACGGTCATGAACGGCTTGAAAGCGCAGCGGCTATAATACTTGCCGCCGTGCTTATGGCTACAGGTTTATGCATAGGATATACAGGCCTGAAAAGTATATTCGGCGGAGGGTATGACAGTTTAGCCGTTCCTACCGTTCTTCCGCTTATTGCGGCGGCTGTTTCGATAGCTGTTAAGGAGTGGATGTATTGGTATACAAGAGCCGCGGCAAAGAAAATAAATTCTGATGCCTTAATGGCTGACGCCTGGCATCACCGCTCGGACAGTCTATCGTCAGTGGGAAGCCTGATAGGTATAGCCGGTGCAAGGCTCGCTTTTCCTATTCTGGATCCGATCGCCGGAGTTGTGATCTGCCTGTTTATTATAAAATCGGCGTATAATATCTTCCGCGATGCTATGGATAAGATGGTTGATAAATCCTGCGATAAGGCGTTGGTTGACAAAATGAGAAAAGAGATCAGCGCTCAGCCGGACGTTATACGTCTTGACGAAATAAAGACCCGTCTTTTCGGTTCGAGAATTTATGTGGATATAGAAATTGCCGCCGACGCTTCCGCTACATTAAAAAAGGCGCATGAGATAGCTACAGAAGTTCATAATATTATTGAGGAAAAGTTTCCGTCGGTAAAGCATTGTATGGTTCATGTTAATCCATGTGATAAAGCTGAATATGAAAGGAATGATAAAAATGCTGTTTGTAAACTACCCGAAATGCACCACCTGCATTAAAGCAAGAAAATATCTCGAGTCCAAAGCTTTGGACTTTGAAAGCAGGCATATCAAGGAGGACAGACCCTCCTATGACGAGCTTAAAGAGTGGCATAAAAAAAGCGGACTTGAGCTTAAAAGGTTTTTTAATACCAGCGGAACTCTTTATAAATCAATGAACCTGAAAGAAAAACTCCCCGCCATGACTGACGAGGAGAAGCTAAAGCTTTTATCTACCGACGGAATGCTCGTAAAGCGTCCGATACTTGTCCTTAAAGACAAAGTCCTCGTAGGCTTTAAGCAGTCGGAATGGGACGAGGTTCTGAAATAGCGTTATTTTGTTTTAATTAAAAATGCACTGCACGGAGGTACGGAGATCTTTCCTGCCTCCGTGTTTATTTCTCCGCCTGTTTTAAAGAGTACATCTCCGTCAATACATATTCCAATGGAGCATTCGGCAGCTTTACCCAGCGGATTTATTACTGCGAAGATCTCTTCATTATCGTCGAAGCGGCGGTAGATAAGCGGGTATTTATCTTTTTCGGCGTATATAAATTCAAATCCGCCGAAATTCTGCATAGCGCTGTGAGTTTGTCTTACAGCTATAAGCTCACTGACCGTATTAAGCAGAGAACCCTTATCTGCCAATGAGGAAAGTACGTCAGGGCGGTCGGGAGACGGATCGAGAGGGATAAGAGTTTTCTGACAGGCAGAGAAGCCAGCGTTAAGCGTCTTATCCCACTGCATAGGAGTACGGGATCCTGTCCTCCCGAAGCCTCCCTCTACTGAGGTAAGACCTTCGACATAGTTCATTCCGATCTCATCTCCGTAATATACGAACGGCGCTCCGCACATTGAAAGCAGAAAAGCGAAGCATACCTTCAGATCGTCAGTATCCCGGTAACGTGCGATTCTGTCCATATCATGATTTGAGGAGGGAATGCAAATAAGTCCTCTGCCGTCTGCCGAATCGTAGAATTTCTGATATTCATTGCGGAAAACAGAAATATCTCCTCCTGTTTTTGAAAAAAACGGCTTTTCGCTTCTGAAAAGAGAGGTATAGCACATAGGTCCGAAATGCAGAAGAAAATCCATATGAAAGCCGCCGGCAATAGATTTTTCAGGTTCGCCCCATTCTGAGATCATTGCGCAGTGAGGGTATTTTTCATCAAGGAACTGTCTGAAATCCTGCCAAAGTTTTATATTTTCACTTCCGTCAGGATCGTTCTTTACAAGGCTTCCTGCCATATCTACTCTGAACCCGTCGCAGCCCATATCCAGCCAGAAGGACATGACGTCCTTTATCGCCGCTCTTGCTGCCATCGGTGCTTCGTCATTTGGAGCCTGCATATAATCTCTGGTTCGGTCGGCATAGCCGTAGTTTAGCGCAGGCTGAGTTGAAAAAAAGTTTACGCCTGCCGAACCGTCGCGGTCTGAGATACCTCTGATACAGGGTATCCCTTCGGTGCTTTCCCAGATCGAGTTTGTCCAGATATATCTGTCGGTAAATTCGTTCCGTTCGGGCTTCATTGACTGCCTGAACCATTCATGCTCAGCTGAGGTATGCCCGGGAACAAGGTCAAGAATAATATGCATATCTCTTTTATGCACTTCGTCTATCAGCTGTTTCATATCTTCGTTAGTGCCGTACCTCGGAGCGATTTTTTTATAGTCGCGTACATCATAGCCGGCATCTGTAAACGGCGAATCAAAGCAGGGATTAAGCCACACTGCATTAAAGCCAAGCGTTTTGATATAGTCAAGCTTTTGGATGATCCCCTTCAGATCTCCTATTCCGTCGCCGTTAGAGTCCTTGAACGACTGAGGATATATTTCATAGAATACGGCATTATTGAGCCAGACGGGAAGCTTATCTGTTTTCATAGCAGTTCTCCTTTGCAAGCTGTAATTTAATATGTTCATATTTTACTACCGTTTATGGTTATATTAAAGCAAAATCTTTGATTATTGTTTATATTATTTGTGAATGTTTGCAGTTGACTGTACGGATGAAAAATGCTATACTGTATAAATAGTTAACTAGGTTAAATATAAACCAAGTTAACAATGTGAAAGTCTTGTGAAAAGGTTGTGAAAGGGAGGTTTTGGATGTGGACGACTCCGTAGCGCGCAGGTTTATGGAGCTTCATCACAAAATGAAATCCGTAAGCTTCAGTATACTTCTGAATAATGATTTTAATCAAAGCGAGTTTGCAACGCTTATGGTGATGTCGCATATTCTCGGCGACTGCGGCAAGGATCCGGTCGGCAGAAGCGTATCAATGAACAGTCTGACAAAGGAGCTTAGGGTCTCGCCGGCAATGATCTCAAAAACTGTGGGAAGTCTTGAAAACAGGGGCTTGGTCGAAAGGATTATAGATAAATCTGATCGGCGGGGTGTAAGGGTCTGCTTTACCCCAAAAGGCTTCGAGCTGTTTGAAGCAAATAAGGAAAATACCAAAAGGTTTATGTTTAAGGTATTTGAAGAAATGGGGGAGGAGAACCTCAGTACATTTTTTGACCTTAACGAAAGACTTTGCAGTATAATCCTCAGGCGGCTGCAGGAATATAAAAATAATAATCTTAACGAAGGAGAACAGAAACATGGGCAAAATACTTAAATACTTGAAGAAGTATTGGCTGTGGATAGTGACCGCACTGTGTCTGCTTGTTGTTCAGGCATACTGCGACCTTTCGCTTCCCTCTTATACCTCTGAACTGGTAGATACCGGAATAATGCAGCAGGGTGTAGAAAATCTTGCGCCCAAGGCGATAAGCCGGGGGTCAATGCAGACTCTTCAGATGTTTATGACCGATGAAGAAAAGGAACTTGTAAACGGCAGCTACAGCCTTGAAAAAGGTATAAGCAAAAGCGATCTGCCGTATAAAAGCGGCGATTCAGAAGCCGAACTTTACGTTCTGAAGTCCGATCTTGACAATGAGTCTTTAGAATCTCTTGATAAGGCGTTCGGTATGCCTATGATGTCGCTGTCGGGTGCAATGCAGATGCCTGACGAAGCTGTTGCAGCAATGCTTACTCAGGGAGATCCGCAGGGTGCGTCACTGGATCAGATTGCTCAGTCTATGGGAATAGAGGTCAAAGAGGGACAGAAGGTCAATATGCTGACCTTTATAGCATCAGGCAAAGTAAGCGCGGCAGATTTCAGAAGCTCAATAGAGGAAAAGTATGCCGACCTGTCGGATATGATCGTTGAGCAGACGGGAAAGGCGTTTGTTATCGGCGAGTATACCTCTCTCGGAGTTGATCTTGATCAGCTTGAAAAGGATTATTTATTTGTAACAGGCGGAAAAATGCTTGCAATGGCGCTTATAATAATGCTTGTATCAATGGCTGTGTGCTATATTGCGGCTAAGATCGGTGCAGGGGTAGGTCTTGATCTGAGAATAGGCGTATTTAAAAAGGTAGTCAAATTTTCAAGCGCTGAAATGGATAAGTTTTCTACAGCAAGTCTTATTACCCGTTCGACAAATGATATTCAGCAGATTCAGATGGTTGCGGTAATGCTGATAAGAATGATAGCGTACGCTCCTATTATAGGAATAGGAGGAATTATCAAGGTACTCAACACAAATGCCCATATGACCTGGATAATCGGTCTTGCGGTCGCAGTAATACTGGTTCTGGTAGGGATCCTAATGAAGGTCGCAATGCCTAAATTTAAGATCATGCAGAAAAAGGTTGACAATCTTAACCTTGTAATGAGAGAGATCCTTACGGGATTGCCTGTAATAAGAGCCTTTTCAAGGGAAAAATATGAGGAGCAGCGTTTTGACGGAGCAAACAAGGATCTGACTAAAACAATGCTGTTTACGAATAGGGTAATGACGTTTATGATGCCGGCTATGATGTTTATTATGAACGGCGTTTCGGTACTGATTATCTGGGTAGCCTCAAAGCAGATAGACTTAGGAAATCTTCAGGTAGGAGGAATGACTGCTTTTATAACCTATACAATGCAGATAGTTATGGCATTCCTTATGATCACAATGATTTCGGTAATGCTTCCCCGTGCGGCGGTATCAGCTGAGAGAATCGATGAGATACTTACTACCGAGCCGTCCGTCAAGGACATAGAAACTGCGACTCAGGACAGAGTGGAAAATGGACTGGTTGAATTCAGGCATGTCAATTTCAGATATCCGGGAGCCGACGAGGACGTTCTTTATGATATAGATTTCACAGCAAAACCGGGAGAGACCACAGCGATTATAGGAAGTACGGGAAGCGGAAAATCTACTCTCATCAATCTTATACCCAGGTTTTATGATATTACCGGCGGCGAGCTGCTTATCGACGGTAAGGATATAAGATCCTATACCCAGCATAATCTCAGAGAAAGCATAGGCTTTGTTCCGCAGAAGGGAGTGCTTTTCTCAGGCGATATAGACAGCAACCTGCGTTTCGGATGTCAGGATGCTCCTGAAAGCCGAATAATTATGGCTTCTGAGATAGCTCAGGCTTCGGACTTTATAGCTACAATGCCCGATAAATACAGTTCCCATATCGCTCAGGGCGGTTCAAACGTATCTGGAGGACAGAAGCAGCGTCTTTCTATTGCCAGAGCGATTGCAAAGGATCCCAATATATATATCTTTGACGATTCCTTCTCGGCTCTTGACTATAAGACCGACGTAAAGCTCAGAAAAGCGCTGTCAGAAAGGGTTAAGGACAAAACGGTAATAATCGTAGCACAGAGAATAGTAACTATCCTGAATGCAGATAAGATAATCGTGCTTGATGAAGGAAGGATCGCAGGGATCGGAACTCATACACAGCTTCTGTGCAGCTGCGAGGTATACAGGCAGATAGTAAAGTCGCAGCTTTCCGAAAAGGAATACAGCGAGCAGCTTGAGGCCGCGGGATATACGGAAAAGGAGGAGTATTAAATGTCTGAAATGAAAAGACAGCCGCCGAGGAGGCGAGGCCCTATGGGTCACGGTCCTATGATGGCGGGGGAAAAGCCTAAGGATTTTAAAGGCTCGTCCTCTAAGCTTATAAAATATATGGCGCAGTTTAAATTCAGGATATTGGCCGTAATAATATTTGCAATAGGCGGAACGGTATTTAATATTCTCGGTCCAAAAATCCTCGGACGCGCAACAAATGAGCTTTTCGACGGACTTGTCGCTAAGATAGAGGGTATCGGCGGTATAAATTTTGATAAGATCGCAAGGATACTGCTTATCCTCCTTGGACTTTACTGCCTGTCAGCTGTGCTTCAGTTTATTCAGGGTTGGATAATGACGGGGGTTTCTCAGAAAATATCCTATAAAATGAGAAAGGATATAAGTGAGAAGATGAGCCGTCTGCCGATGAACTACTTTGATACGAAAACTCACGGAGAAGTGCTTTCAAGAGTAACAAACGACGTGGATATGCTTTCTCAGAGCCTTAATCAGTCTATTACTCAGCTTATCACATCAATAACGCTCATTATAGGGATCCTTATAATGATGCTGTCTATAAGTCCGGCTATGACGGTAATCGCACTGGTTATCTTGCCGGTTTCCGCCGTACTTGTCGGAATAGTAGTTAGGAAATCCCAGAAATACTTTCAGCAGCAGCAGGAATACCTTGGTCATGTAAACGGTCAGGTAGAAGAGGTATACGGCGGTCATACGGTAATCAAGGCGTTCAACCGTGAGGAAGCCGCCGCTGAGGAGTTTGACAAGGCAAACCATATTTTGTATAACTCCGCATGGAAATCTCAGTTTATTTCCGGTATCATGATGCCTATAATGCAGTTCGTAGGCAATCTCGGCTATGTCGGAGTAGCGGTATACGGCGCCTTTCTGGTAATGAAAGGTTCTATTGGCGTCGGAGATATTCAGGCGTTTATCCAGTATGTAAGACAGTTTACACAGCCTATCCAGCAGATGGCGCAGGTTTCAAGTATGCTGCAGACTACAGCGGCTGCTGCTGAAAGGATATTTGAGTTCCTGGAAGAGCCGGAGGAGCGGCAGAAGGCCGAAAATCACGCTCCCGTTTCTATAGACGACGTAAAGGGCGATGTAGAATTTGAGAATGTAAGATTCGGATATGACCCCGAAAAAATAATAATCAACGATTTCTCCGCAGATGTAAAGCAGGGTCAGAAGATAGCTATAGTAGGCCCTACCGGAGCAGGAAAAACCACAATGGTAAAGCTGCTTATGAGATTTTACGATCTTAACGGAGGAAAGATCAAGGTCGACGGCTACGATATCAGGGATTTTGACAGAAGCGAGCTGAGAGAAGCTTTCGGAATGGTGCTTCAGGATACATGGCTGTTTAAGGGTACTATTATGGAGAATATCCGCTACGGCAGACTTGACGCAACCGACGAGGAGGTTATTGCGGCAGCGAAAGCGGCGCACGTTCATCACTTTATTCAGACGCTTCCCGGCGGCTATAATATGGAGCTTAATGAAGAAGCCTCCAACGTTTCTCAGGGTCAGAAGCAGCTGCTTACTATTGCCAGAGCTATTCTAGCCGATAATAAGATACTGATCCTTGATGAAGCGACCTCATCTGTAGATACAAGGACCGAAATAAGGATACAGAAGGCTATGGATAATCTGATGGAGGGCAGGACCAGCTTTATAATAGCTCACAGGCTTTCTACTATACGCGACGCAGACCTTATTCTCGTAATGAAGGACGGAGATATAATAGAGCAGGGAAATCATCAGCAGCTTATTGAGCAAAACGGTTTCTATGCCGAGCTTTATAACTCTCAGTTTGAAGCGTCATAGAAAAATTATATACAAAAACACCGGACAGTTCAAATCTGCCCGGTGTTTTTATATATTTATTAAGGTTTCGGCGGATTTTAAGCAGCAATGCTCCGTAAATATGCCGCTGCTACCAAGGTCTGACCGTTCCCACGATCTCGGTGATGCTTTTTACTCCGTTATCATTGCACCATTTGTTCATTCCGTCGATTATTTCAATCGGTGCGTACGGGTTTGAGAAAATCGCCGCACCTACCTGGACAGCGCTTGCTCCCGCCATCATCATTTCAACAGCGTCCTCATAGCCGGCAATTCCGCCCATTCCGACAACGGGAATGCTTACGGCATTTGCAACCTGCCATACCATTCTTACCGCAACGGGGAATACCGCAGGTCCAGACAGTCCGCCGACATTGTTTTTAAGAATAGGTCTGCGGGTTTTGATGTCGATTCTCATGCCCAGCAGAGTGTTTATAAGCGAAACAGCGTCCGCTCCGTTAGCCTCAACAGATTTTGCAATGTCTACAATACTTGTTACATTTGGCGAAAGCTTGACCATAAGAGGCTTTTCTGAAGCGTCCCTTACCGCCTTTGTAACCTGACCTGCAACGGTGCAGTCGGTTCCAAAGGCTGCGCCGCCCTGCTTTACGTTAGGGCAGGAAATGTTAAGCTCGATCATATCGACAGCCGTGCCGTTGAGCATTGCCGCCAGCTCGGCGCATTCCTCGATTGTAGAGCCTGCGATATTTGCAACGATTCTTGTATCCTTTGTAACAAGATTAGGAAGCTCATATTTAAGAAATTTTTCCACGCCGCCGTTTTGAAGTCCTACGGAATTGAGCATTCCCGAGGGAGTTTCGGCAATTCTCGGTCCCGGATTTCCCTGACGTTCATGAAGAGTCGTACCTTTTACCGAGATACCGCCAAGCCTTGAAAGGGGATAAAATTTTTCATATTCACGTCCGTAGCCGAACGCTCCGCTTGCAGGGATTACAGGGTTTTTAAACTCTACGCCTGCAACATTGACTCTCAGATCAGCCATTGAGATCTACCTCCTTGCTGTCAAAAACCGGGCCGTCCTTGCAGATGTGCGAGTAAATTTCTTTGCCGTTTTTTACGGTTCTGCATACGCAGCCAAGACACGCACCCACGCCGCAAGCCATTCGCTGTTCAAGCGAAACCTGCGTTTCAATGCCGTATTTTTCAGCTATGTCAACGATACCTTTAAGCATCGGCATAGGACCGCAGGCATAAATAATATCCGGCTTTTTAGATTCAAGACAGGTCTTTAGAGCCTCGGTAACAAAGCCGTGAATACCTGCCGAGCCGTCGTCTGTGCAGAGAATAGTTTCAGCTCCGAGCGCCTTGAAATCGTCCTGCAAAATTGCAATTGAGGAGGTTCTGAAGCCGCTGATAACGGTGGCGTTTTCGCCGTAAGCCTTAGCAATTCCCACCATAGGAGGAGTGCCGATCCCTCCGCCTATGCAGACAGCTGTACCGCCCTCGATAACCTTAAAGCCCTTGCCTAAAGGAGCGATAATATCAATCAGATCTCCCTTGTTCAGCTCTGAAATTTTCTCAGTTCCGTGGCCTCTTACTTCAAAAACAAAGCGGATAGTTCCGTTTATCTTATCAATATCGCAGATAGAAATAGGTCTGCGCAGGAAAAATCCCTCGGCAGTGATCTGTGCAAACTGACCTGCCTCAGCGTCAGCCGCAATTTCAGGACATTTAACCGTCAGGTCGAAAACTCCTTTTGCAATGGCAGCTTTTTCAACAATCGGATATTTGCCTTGTCTGTACATTATATCATTCCTTCCATATATGATTTACTTTTATGTCTGATGTTGTGTTATTAAAGGCTTTTCAGAATTCATTCCAACCTCCGATAAGATATATATATAAAGCGAACAGTGCTGCAAAAAACAATACCGTGAGTGATGTAATCAGCTTTCCTTTTTTGCTGATTCTCTTGAACAAATAGACGTTAGAAGAAGTGGCTATCGTAAGTAATATTATAAGCTCAAAGCAGCCAAACAAAACTGATATGTCTTTTTCATCACGCAAATCGTAGCCGTAACCTTTGGAATGACCGGTTATATTCATAAAAATAATTCCGGAGGCAACAGGTAATGAAAATGCAATTAGGCTTGAGAGAATGAAATTCAGTATTAATGAAATCTTATTTTTCATAATTTGTTCCTTATTCTATTTGTAAATAAAACAATATGCCCTATCAGAGATTTTATCAAACCAAAACGCAGGCTGAGCATTCCTCGCCTGCGTAAATTTTATTCCGGAAGCGCTATTTTAGGCAGATAAGAAATAATATCCTCTTTCATTCTGATAACCTCACGTCTTGCTGCCTTTGCAAAGTCATGCTCGTCGCACTCTTCTTTTTTGTATGCGCACATTACCGCACGGGAAGAATTAACGATAGCGCCTAAGCCGTTAGCGTCAAAGCCCTTGGCAACGCCCTGAGCGCCGCCGCCCTGAGCGCCGTAGCCGGGAACAAGGAAAAAGGTGTGAGGAAGCGCCGCTCTCATTTCGGCAAGCTGTTCGGGATAGGTTGCGCCGACAACTGCTCCAACGCCGCTGTAGCCGTACTTACCCATGACCTCAACGCCCCATTTTTCGCACATATCGCCCATTGTGGCGTAAACTGTTTTATTTCCGATCATCAGATCCTGCAATTCACCCGACGACTTGTTCGAGGTCTTCACCAAAACGAAAATTCCCTTATCATAGGATCTGCATTTTTCAAGCAGAGGTGAGATCCCGTCAGTTCCCAGGTATCCGTTTACAGTAAGAGCGTCAGCTCCGAAAGCAGGAATTTCTTCTCCGCATACTTCTGTAAAGCCAAGATGAGCCGTCGCATAAGCGTCCATAGTTGCGCCTATATCGTTGCGCTTTCCGTCTGTCATAACGAACATACCGTTTTCCTGAGCGTACTGGATAGTTTTATATAAGGTCTTGACTCCCTCGTAGCCGTACATTTCATAATAGGCCGCCTGAGGCTTTATTGCAGGGCAGATGTCGTGTATCTCGTCAATAATGCTCTTGTTGAACTCAAGTATAGCTTTTGCCGCTGCTTTAAGGGTCTTTCCGTACTTTTTAACCTTTTTGTCTGTAATAAATGACGGAATATACTCAAGCTTCGGGTCAAGTCCCACTACCGACGGGTTCTGAGTCTTTACAATATTTTCAATAAGTCTGTCAAATGACATTTTCATCTTCCTTTCAAATTAAGCCTATCATCAATTGATTATATCATGATAACACTGTTACAGCTCGTAAACGACTTTGCCGCCGCAGACTGTAAAGCATACTTTTCCTTTGAGCTTTTCTCCCTTGAATACTGTATTCTTTGATTTTGAATGAAGCTTTTCCGGCTCTACCGTCCATTCAAACTCAGGGTCGAAAATGCAAAGCTCGCATGGCTCTCCGACAGCTATCTTTACAGGTCTGAGCTTTAGGATCTTTCTGGGATTGACCGACATAAGCTCGGATATTCTGTCCAGTCCGCACTTCCCGGTATGATAAAGTTCTGTAAGCGTTACGGCAAGAGAGGTCTCAAGTCCCACAACTCCGTTTGGCGCTTTTTCAAAATCCGCCTTTTCCTCTGCCGAATGGGGAGCATGATCTGTAATAATACAGTCTATAGTTCCGTCAAGCAATGCTTCCTCTATAGCCTGCCTGTCCTTTTCGGTTCTCAGCGGCGGTGACATTCTGTAGTCTGCGTCGCGGCTCAGCAGCTTTTCGTCAGTATAGGTAAAGTAATGCGGTGCGGTTTCACAGGTTACGTTTACTCCGTCACGCTTTGCCGCCCGTATAATATTTACCGAACCGTATGTCGAAACGTGGCAGATATGGATATGCGCCCCGCAGGAAGCCGCAAGCGCAATTTCCCTTGCGGTAATATAGTCCTCAGACGCTCTGTCCATTCCTTTGACGCCCAATTTTTTGGACACTTCGCCCTTGTTTATTATTCCGCCGTTTATTATTTTCAGATCTTCACAGTGCGAAAGCACGGTCAGCCCGTTTTCATTTGAAAGCTCCAGCGCCTTTCTCATAAGCTCCGCATTTTCAACGGGCCGTCCATCGTCGGTAACGGCAATTACTCCGGCCTGTTTCAAGGCTTCGTAATCGCACAGCTCGCCGCTCTGCATACCCTTTGTAATACAAGCCGAGGTGTAAATATTGATTCCCGTCTGACTGCCTTTTGTCAGAATATATTCAGCAGTTTCGGGATTGTCGCAGGCAGGCTTTGTATTGGGCATAAGCAGCACGCCGGTTACTCCTCCCGCTTTTGCGGCGTCTGCACCGGTTATAATATCCTCCTTATAGGTAAGCCCCGGATCACGGAAGTGAACGTGCATATCGAACAGTCCGGGAATAGCTGCCAGCTTTGAATGTCCGTCGATTATTCTGTCCGCTTCACAGGATATTTTTCCGATCTCCTTAATAACTCCGTCCTCGGCGAGAATATCCGTTATACTGTTAAGCTCTGCCTGAGGGTCTGCCGCCCATACGTTTTTAATTAAAAGCTTCATTATTTCTTTTCCTCGAATTTTTTGCCCTTTGAATAAAGATCAAGGGTCTTTTCCGGCATTTCACAGTCGTATATTTTGTTTGAGCCGTTTATAAGAAATGTTGCCGTACAAGGCTTGCTCTTTTCCTGCTCCGAGGCCTCCTTGTCAGCTGACGGGTCGTTAAGGTCAGTATAGGAGATCTGAGCGAAGAACTTAAAATCCATCGCCTTGTCAAATTCAGGCGAATGGTTTCCAGGCAGAATAAAAAGCTTTATTTTCCTTGCATCCTCATCTACCTTGAAATAGCCCTCTGCGATAACGCTTTCATCGTCGATATGCAGTATCTTGAACTTGCTGTTTTCGTCGAAAGTCATGGCTACGTTTTTGTCCTCATCATACCATGCGCCTGAAATAAGCGTTCTGGTATCGCCGTCGGTAGCGGGGTGATTAAGCATATAGCTGCCTACGATAACGGCGCATATGACAAATGCTATAAAAATCAGGAGCAAAAGGAACTGTACGATCTTCTTTACCATAAAAATTCCGTCCTTTCAAATTTCCGGAGATAAAATTACAATGCCGGTTTTAAGGATTATTATTTATTTATCTCAAGAACCGCTCCTCTGTTTCCGGAGGTTACCAGTGAAGCGTATCTTGCTAAGTAGCCTGTAGTGATCTTAGGCTCTCTCGGCTTCCACTGTGCTCTTCTTGCAGCCAGTTCTTCGTCAGAAAGCTTTACGTTAATTGTATTTGCAGGAATATCTATTGATATAATATCTCCCTCCTCAACCAACGCAATAGGACCGCCTACCGCCGCTTCAGGGGAAACGTGTCCGATAGCCGCGCCTCTTGTAGCGCCGCTGAAACGTCCGTCGGTAATAAGCGCTACTGTAGAGCCGAGACCCATTCCCGCTATAGCCGAGGTCGGATTAAGCATTTCTCTCATTCCGGGGCCTCCCTTAGGGCCTTCATAGCGTATTACGACAACGTCGCCGTCAACGATCTTTCCGCCTCTGATAGCTTCAATAGCGTCCTCCTCGCAGTCAAATACTCTTGCAGGGCCTTCGTGAACAAGCATTTCAGGTGCAACAGCCGAACGCTTTACAACGCAGGTATCGGGAGCGAGGTTTCCTTTAAGAACTGCTATACCGCCGGTTTCTGAGTAAGGCTTATCTATCGGTCTGATAATATCCGAATCCTTGTTTACAGCACCCTTGATATTTTCTCCTACGGTTTTTCCCGTGCAGGTCATGCAGTCCGTATTGATAAGTGATTTCTTGTTAAGCTCGCCGAGAACAGCGTAAACGCCGCCCGCTTCGTTAAGATCCTCCATATATGTATGTCCGGCAGGAGCAAGATGACAGATATTAGGCGTTCTTTTTGAGATCTCGTTAACAAAGTCAAGATCAAGCTCTATTCCGCATTCATGGGCGATCGCCGGCAGATGAAGCATAGAGTTGGTAGAACAGCCGAGCGCCATATCAGCAGTAATTGCGTTGATAAACGCTTCCTTGGTCATTATATCCCTCGGTCTGATATTCTTTCTGTAAAGCTCCATTACCTGCATTCCTGCGTGTTTTGCAAGCTTAAGTCTTTCGGAATATACTGCCGGAATAGTTCCGTTTCCTCTAAGCCCCATTCCAAGAACCTCGGTAAGGCAGTTCATTGAATTTGCGGTATACATACCCGAGCAGCTTCCGCAGGTAGGGCAGGCCTTGTTTTCGTATTCTTCAACGTCCTCGATAGAATATTTACCTGCATTGTACGCTCCTACCGCTTCAAACATACTTGATAGCGAAGTCTTTGAGCCTTTTACACGTCCGGCAAGCATAGGTCCGCCTGATACGAATATAGTCGGTACATTTACTCTCGCCGCCGCCATCAGCAATCCGGGAACGTTTTTGTCGCAGTTAGGAACCATAACCAGTGCGTCAAAGTGATGAGCAAGCGCCATACATTCGGTGGAATCGGCGATAAGGTCACGTGTAACAAGGGAGTATTTCATTCCCTGATGTCCCATAGCGATACCGTCGCATACGGCGATAGCAGGGAAAACTACGGGAGTTCCGCCCGCCATTGCAACGCCCATTTTTACAGCTTCAACTATTTTGTCGATATTCATATGCCCCGGAACTATTTCGTTATACGAGGAAACTATACCTACCAGCGGTCTTTCCATTTCCTCCTTAGTCATTCCCAGTGCGTTGAAAAGCGACCTTTGCGGTGCCTTGTCCGCTCCGTCACAGAAAAAATTACAATTCTTGCATTCTGACATATTAATTACCTCTTTTTATTATAATTTGATTTATAAGACTGTTTCCTTATATGTTGCCGCCGCTTCGTCAACCGCCGCCATAAGCTTTTTTTCAAGCGGAGTTCCTAAAACGTCGGGATTATACCATACTCCGATATAATTGTTGTCCCAGTTTATACCCTTGTCAAGCGCATAGAAATAAATTATATTTTCACCTAACTGTATTTTAGCCTTAAAATAAAATTTTTCGCCAAGATCGCTGACTCTTAGGAACATAAGGGCATCTTCGGGAGTTCCGCCGTTCTTGCATTCGGCTATCATATTAGATATTTTATATTCGGCTGCACATGTAATACAAAAGTATGGAATGTCCGAAGAATATTCCTTATCTCCGTATTCCTCATTGCTGTAAGGCAGGTATTCTGCAATATAATCTACATCGTCTGCTGCTCCGCTTTCAAGAGGAAGGAAATCCCCGCTGAGTTTAAAAGAATATTCGACCTCGACCTCTGCGTCTTCGCCGTCGTAAAACGTTTCATTTACCTGTCTGGACGGCTTTGCCGCTGTCGCACCGCTTTCAAGGATACGGGCAGGAGTTTTAGCTGCCTTGGACATTATCGAAGAAGCGCTGTTTTTCTCTTGGACTGCTGTATCCCTGCTTTTATCCTGAACGGGCGAAGGATCAGCCGCTCCGCTGTTTTTCGGAGTTGAGTCAAGTATTTCGTCAACTGTTTTAATTACCTTTGTTAGCTTGTCTAAAAATCCCATAATTTTTACTCCTTATTTTTTGAAAATATTTTTCTGAGCTTTTTATCCAAATATCCGCTGAAAATATTTGGAAGCAATACTGCCGATAAAACTATCACAAATGGAATCAGCGTCCAATCTGGCGGCTCGCAGGAAAATCTATAAGCATATATCATGTAGAATATTCCTGCTGCACAAAGCGCCGATATCATCTTTGCATATACCTTGATCTTGTTTATTTTTGCTCTGTCTTTTTGCAGAAGATAGAGCTGCCGTATCAGAAAAGCGATTCCGAATACAGTCATAATTCCGGTCGTTGCTGCGGTTTGTTTGCTGCTGTCAAGCATATGCTCGACGTATGCGCACAGCGGCAGCAGTAAAATTGCAAAAATGAATATTCCCGATATGATCGGGCGCTTTTTCATACTTCAAAACCTTTCGGTTTAAAACAGATCATATTCGGCAAGCTCAGTATGCATCGCCGTGATAATTTCACATTAATAATATACATATCAATGCGAAAGTCCCAGGAAAGCCGCTCCTATGATCCCTGCGTCGTTCCCGAGCTGAGCTATAACTATCTCGGTGTTTTTCGGTGAATTTCTTGTGTATACCTCTTTTGCTACCAGTTCCTTCAAAGGAAGCAGCAGCGGATCTCCCTCGTTGCACACTCCTCCTCCGATACAGAGAATATCAGGCTGGAATATATTGATAGTGTTGGTTATTCCGCAGGCAAGGTATTTTATATATTTGTCAACGACAGCCTTGGCCGCAGTATCGCCCATTCTCATAGCATTGAAGGCGGTTCTTGCAGAAACCTTTCCTTCGTTTTCAGAAGCCTTCCAGAGAAGAGATCCTCGGTTGTATTCCATAGCTTCTTTTGTCATTCGTACAAGTCCTGTAGCTGAGGAAAACACCTCGAAGCAGCCCTTTCGTCCGCAGGTGCATAACGGGCCGTCAGGATCGATTACCGTATGTCCTATTTCAGCTCCCGCGAAGTTGAAGCCGGAGTATATCTTTCCGTTTATGATTATTCCTCCGCCTACTCCTGTTCCGAGAGTAATGCATACTGCGTCATTTGCGCCCTTTGCCGCTCCGGCGACGAATTCTCCGTAAGCTGCGGCATTAGCGTCGTTTTCAACGTAGCAGGGCTTCGGAATATGAGTTTTCATAAGCTTTACTACAGGAAAGTTATCGAAGCCCAGATTGTTTGAATACTCGATTATTCCTGTTGCAGAGTTTGCGATCCCCGGAGTGCCTATTCCTACGCTTTCTATTTCGTTTAGGGTAAGGCCGGCAAGTTCTACCGCTCTCAGGGCTATTTCAGCCATATCCCTGCAGATCTCTTCAGCGGGTCTGGGAAGATTGGTTTTGCAGGAAGCCTTAGATACGATATTGAACTGTTCGTCGACAACTCCCGCTTTTATATTTGTACCGCCCAGGTCTATACCTATGTAATATTTCATATTTCATTCTCCCTTTTGCTTGTTTATTAATATTTCAGTGTGCGGCTCGTTAAAAGCCGCAGCGCCTATTTATCTGATTCAGGCATATGCTCCGTCGGTCATACTTTGGTAAGCACGAATCGGCACTTGCCCTCAACTGTGTATTTTCCTGTGCCCGCCGATATAAAAATGCTGTCGCCCTTTTTCGCTTTGACAATATCGTCGGCAATTATTTCAGGCTCTCCCTCCAGCACCAGAATACTGTTGAAAGATTTTTCATCAGCTTCAAGCACAGCCTTGCTTTCAATGTCAACTCTGTATGCAGTAAAATATTCACAAGACGAAAGCAGCTTGATCTTATAGCCGTCCTTTTCTTCAGCAGGCGTTTCTGGATACTGCTTTGCAGGTCCGAGAACGGTTACGTCCTTAGCCTTTTCAACGTGCAGCTCTCTCGGCTTGCCATCATTGCCGACTCTGCCGTAGTCGTAGATCCTATATGTAGTATTTGAATTCTGCTGAATTTCCGCAATGAGGATACCCTTTCCTATAGCGTGAAGCGTTCCTGCCTCAATAAAGAATACATCGCCTTTTTTTACAGGAACGGCGTTTGTTACTTCAAGCAGGGTATTGTCTGCAATACGGTTTGCAAACTCTTCCTTTGTGATCTCGTGCTTAAAGCCGTAGAGCAGTTCAGCGCCCTCGTCGCAGTCGACAACATACCACATCTCGGTTTTACCGTATTCTCCCTCAACTCTCTGAGCGTATTCGTTATTCGGATGTACCTGGACCGAAAGGTTATCCTTAGCGTCGATAAGCTTGATGAGAATAGGAAAGCTGTCAAATTTCTCACAGTCGGTTCCTAAAACTGACCTGCCGGCTTTTTCAATATATTCCGTAAGCGTCATACCGGCATATCCGCCGTTAGCTACGATTGAATTTCCGTCCTTATGACATGAAAGCTCCCAGCTTTCGGCAACCTTTTCAAAATCGCAGTCCTTTCCGAAATCGTCGCGCAGTCTTGTTCCGCCCCAGATGTAATCTTTAAAAGCGGGTTTCAGCTTAATTACTGACATAGTAATTTTCCTCCGATATAATTAAATTTACATTTAAAACAATTATATCACAGCCGGGGTTTAATGTCAACAGATCAGGTAAGAGCAGTTCGTAAATCAATTTTGCTGATCAAATCTTTGCTTCTGTTTTGCCGAACTGATAAGCTCTGGGTGAAATCGCAATTGATTTTCAGATATATCCGGCGGAGTATTTTACGCTTTGTTTTCCGATACGGCAGGGAAAATAAAAACCGTACTCAAAGGATAATTTGTGTTTGACTTGCTCTCATATATATGGTATAATAAAATGTCAAATTGTATTCATTTCTATGAGCTGAGGTGAAGATCTATGTACTTTGAAATACAGCGGCAGACGGATAAAACCGCAGAGGGAGCCGCATATGTGCATTATAAAGCGTGGCAGGAAACCTACAGAGGATTTATGCCGGACGAATTTCTTGCTTCTCATACTTATGAAAAAAGCAGAAAGTTCGCCTGCGTAAATGAGAATAAACTTGCAGCCGTTGTGAACGGACAGGTCGGCGGATTTGCCGCTTTTCTTCAGGAATGCAGGGAATTTTGCTCTGTCAGAAATGCCGGAGAGATCACAGCATTGTACGTTCTTAAAAAATATCAGAAAATCGGAATAGGAAAAGCACTTTTGAAAAGCTGTCTGAATAAAATTGAAAAAAGGGAAGCTGTGCTTTTTGTGCTGAAAGGGAATGAAAACGCAATAGGCTTTTACCGTCATATGGGCTTTAAACCTACCGGACACGAAATAACTCAGCAGGTCGCAGGAGGAGAAATAACCGAGCTTGAAATGCTGCTGAAAAGATAGTTTGCTGCCGCCTTAAAAGGGCTGTTTATAAAAACTGAAAATCATTAAAAGGAGTAATTTATAATGGGAAGACTATTCGGAACAGACGGAGCAAGGGGAGTTGCAATTACCGGGCTTACCTGTGAAACCGCTATGAACATAGGAAGAGCGGCGGCTCTGGTGCTTGCCAAGGAAACCAAACATACGCCTAAAATAATAATCGGAAAGGACACAAGAATTTCAGGCGACGTACTTGAAGCGGCGCTTATAGCAGGTATCTGCTCGGTAGGTGCAAACGCTCATATTCTCGGGGTAGTTCCTACTCCTGCGGTTGCTATGCTGGTTCAGAAATACGAAGCCGACGCAGGCGTTATGATCTCCGCTTCGCATAACAGCGTTGAGTTCAACGGAATCAAGCTGTTTTCCGGAACGGGCTTTAAGCTTTCAGATAAGATCGAGGAGGAAATAGAGTCCCTGATCTTGGATGAGCCTGAAAAAATGGAGCTTAAAGACGGCTGTGAGATCGGCAGGGTCTTCTATGAAGCAAACGCCGAGTGGGATTATATAAGGTATGTTATGAAAACCGTGGACTGCGATTTCAAGGGCATTAAGGTCGCGATCGACTGTGCAAACGGTTCAGCGTCAAGGGTCGCTCCAAAGCTTTTCGAGGGCCTTGGCGCAAGCTGCGTGTTCATACACAACGAGCCTGACGGAACAAATATAAATGAAAACTGCGGTTCAACGCATATTGAAGATTTGCAGAAAACAGTTGTTGAGAAAAAGTGCGATTTGGGTCTTGCTTTCGACGGCGACGCCGACAGGTGTCTTGCAGTAGACGAAAACGGTCAGCTTATAGACGGCGATAAGCTCTTGGCGATCTTCTCAAAATTCATGAGGGTTCAGGGAAAATTAAAGTCAAACACCTGCGTGGTTACGGTTATGAGCAATCTGGGATTTTTCAAGTTTGCGGAAAACGAGGGGATAAACGCTACAACTACGGCCGTAGGCGACAGATATGTTCTTGAAAGAATGCAGAAATTCGGTTATAACCTGGGCGGCGAGCAGTCCGGTCATATTATTTTTCTTGACGAAGCGAATACCGGTGACGGCGAGCTGACAGGAGTAAAGCTTCTCGAGGTTCTGAAGAAAACAAAGAAAAAGGCAAGCGAGGTAGCTTCCTGTATGGAATGCTATCCGCAGGTGCTTGTAAACGTAAAGATAACCGCCGATAAAAAGGGTATGTGGGAGAAAAACGAGGCGGTTCGGAACGCTATTGAAACGTACAGGGAAAAGCTGGGCGGCGACGGAAGGATCTTAGTCCGTGAATCCGGAACAGAACCGCTGGTCAGAGTTATGCTTGAGGGTAAGCGTACGGGAATTATTACTGAATATGCCAATAATATTGCCAGGCTGATAGAGGAAATGTAATATAAAACAGACTTTTTGAAATTCCGCCGCTCCGCTTGTTTTTACCGTTATATTGCATAAATTCTGCGGCGCTGATTTGTAAGGGTATCCAAATTTTGTTTTAATTAAAAACCTTTTTGTTCATAGTTGTACATTTACGTGCAACTTTTCCCCCTTTTTTGCCTATTAGTAGAGGGGGATATAACACAAAATAAAAATGCACGGAAAAACAAAGTACAATAATTTCAGGAGGCGGCGCAATGAAAATAGCTCTTATTCACGGTCAGAACCATAAAGGCTCTACATATCATATCGGCAGGCTTATGGCTCAGAAGCTTGCGGAGGAAAAGAATATTTATGAATTTTTTCTTCCGCGGGATTTCGGGGAATTTTGCTGCGGCTGTACAAACTGTATCGTAAAAAGCGAAAGCCTTTGTCCTCATGCCGCAAAGCTCAAGCCTATTACCGACGCAATGGATAACGCCGACGTGATAATTCTTACTTCTCCTGTGTATGTTTATCACTGCACAGGTTCAATGAAAGCATTTCTCGACCACTACGGCTGGAGATGGATAATACACCGTCCGGAAGAGAAAATGTTCTCGAAAAAGGGGATAGTAATTTCCACCTGTGCCGGAGGCGGTTCAAGATCCACCAATAAGGATATGAAAGACAGCCTGATATTCTGGGGAGTTCCGAAGGTCTATTCTGTCGGAAAGGCAGTCAGGGCGGTTTCCTGGGACGGCGTAAGTGAAAAGAATAAGGCTCGTATAGAGTCGGAGGTCAGCCGGATCGCCGCAAGGATAAAAAGCTCCGGATTCAGGCCTGCCGCAGGCTTAAAGGGACGTTTCTTCTTCGGGATCTCCCGTATGATGAACAAAGGCGGCTCATGGAATAAGACGGATACAGAATACTGGAACGCCAGAGGCTGGACGGAGAAGAAAAGACCGTGGAAACGGCAGGTATAGATGAAATAAGAATTTGGACGGAAATGTTCTGTCCGGGCATCGTAAAATAATAATCGAGGATCTAATTGAGGACTGAAAATATGAGAATTGCAGATAACTGGCAGGATTATAAGATAATAGACACTTCGGACGGCGATAAGCTTGAAAGCTGGGGCGGTAAAACTCTGGTGCGACCCGATCCGCAGATAATATGGAAAACGCCCCGCAAAACTGACTTGTGGGAGAAAGCTGACGCAGTTTATCACCGTTCATCAAAGGGCGGCGGCGAGTGGGAATACCGCAAAAGACTGCCCGAAAGCTGGAATATCAGCTACGGGGATCTTAAATTTATTATCCGTCCCACAGGCTTCAAGCATACGGGACTTTTCCCTGAACAGGCGGTAAACTGGGACTTCATGGCTGATAAAATCAGAAGTGCGGGACGTGAGATCAAGGTGCTTAATCTGTTCGCATACACAGGCGGAGCGACTCTCGCCTGCGCCAATGCTGGAGCGCAGGTTTCCCATGTCGACGCTTCAAAAGGTATGGTTCAGTGGGCGAGGGAAAACGCCGCGGCAAGCGGACTTTCGGATAAGCCAATCCGCTGGCTGGTTGACGACTGCCTTAAATTCGTTCAGCGTGAGATACGCCGGGGAAACCGCTACGATGCGGTTGTAATGGATCCGCCGAGCTACGGCAGAGGACCGGGAGGAGAGGTCTGGAAGCTTGAGGACTGCATTTATGATCTGGTAAAGACCTGCTCCGAGGTGCTTTCGGACAAGCCGCTTTTCTTCCTGCTAAACAGCTATACAACAGGGCTTTCTCCATCAGTTATGGCTTATATTCTGAATGAAGTCATTACCCCTGGATTCGGAGGAAAGGTAACAGCCGACGAGATAGGGCTGCCTGTTGAAAAGTCGGGAATGCCCCTCCCCTGCGGCTCAACGGCGGTGTGGGTAAATGAGCAGTGATGGATATATTAAATCTTTACCTGTCCGAAAAAAGCAAAAGTCCTGACTATCGGAAAGGCGAATTCGGAGAACACGATCGGGTATGCTGAAAAAGAAATTTCGGCGTAAAGAGCTTAAAAGCTTTTTTGAAGAGAAAGAGGAGTGATCAAATGTCAGATCATATCTATATGTACGGCATGGTAATGTCGACCTGCGCATACCTGCTGTGCGGCAATTATCCCGAAGCCGACGGCTATGCTGAAATAAAGGAGAAATATCATCACGTCGGGGGAGAAACGGGAACTGCGGCGGCGGTGCTCTGCAGTCTGGGAGTGTCTTTGAGGCTTGGAGGAACGCATATCGGAAATCTGAACAGGGATATTATAATTGGTTATTTTAAGGATAAGAATTGTGATACGAGCGAGCTTGTTCATGAGGACTTTGACGGAATAATTGATTATGTGATAATTGACAAAAGCACCCGTACCTGCTTCGGAGAATGGGAAAAGCATTTTGGCAGAAAAAAGCCGTTTTACGAGCCGCCCTGCGAGGGATCGGTGAAAAACGCCGTTTGCGTAGGCGCTGACCCGTTTTTCGGAGATGAGATCGCACAGCTTTGCGTAAAGCACAATAAGCCGTATGCAACGATAGACTGCGATCACGACAGCTATATGAATAAGCACTGCGCCGTAAATGCGGTCTCTCACCAGTATCTTGACGGTCATTATCCCGATAAAAGCTATGAGGAGCTTTACAGGCTCTATACTGAAAACACCGACGGACTGGTTATATTCACCCTCGGCGAAAAGGGCGCAATGTACGGCAGAAAAGGTCAGCCGCCTAAATCCTGCGGCTCGGTGAAGGTCGATGTTGTTTCAACTCTGGGAGCAGGTGACAGCTTTAAGGCAGGTACGGTCTACGGACTTTACAAGGGCTTTGACGATGATAAGCTTGTAAGATTCGCCTGCGCAGCAGCGGGAACGGCGGTTACAAAATTCCCGATACCGCTGTATCCTCCTAAACTTGAAGAGGTCGAAAGGCTTGTAAAACAGTACGGAGGTTCAAAGCGGTGAGATGAGCCGTTTCTGAGGGTATAAATTTACGGCACAGGTTTACAGCTGCTGTAAACTCTTAAAACTTAAGACTGATTTGAAGATGTGAATAATCGTAACCGAGAAAAGAGGAAACAAAATGAACGCATTTTTAAAAGCGGAGCATCTGAATTTTTCATATATAAATGAAATGGAAGAGCCTCCCGTAAAAACCGAGGTGCTTAAAGGAGTAGAGCTTGAAATAAAAAAAGGCGAGTTTGTGGCTGTCCTTGGGCATAACGGATCTGGAAAATCAACTCTCGCAAAGTGTTTTAACGCTATAAATATTCCCGAAAGCGGCGACGTTTACGCCGACGGAATGAATACAAAGGTCGAGAAAAACCTGCTTCCGATACGTCAGCGTGTAGGAATGGTATTCCAGAACCCGGACAATCAGATAGTTGCTACGATAGTCGAGGAGGACGTAGCCTTTGCTCTTGAAAATATGGGAGTCGAGCCTACGGAGATACGCAGGAGAGTAGACGAGGCGCTGAAAACCGTGGGTATGTACGAATACCGCAGTCACGCTCCCCATAAGCTGTCGGGAGGACAGAAGCAGAGGGTAGCTATTGCAGGAATAATCGCTATGCGCCCCGACTGTATCCTGCTGGACGAGCCGACTGCAATGCTTGACCCGAAGGGCAGGGCGGAGGTCATGAAGACAATAAAAATGCTTAACCGTGAAAACGGAGTCACTATAGTGCTTATAACTCACTATATGGAGGAAGCGGCGCAGGCGGACAGGGTAGTCGTTGTAGACGGCGGCGAGATAGTTATGGACAGCGTTCCTAAAAAGGTTTTCTCTCAGGTCGAAACGCTGAAAAATCTCGGACTTGACGTACCTCAGGTAACGGAGCTTGCCTACGGACTGAAAAAAGCGGGATATGATATTTCTACCGAAATAATATCCGAGGAGGAATGTGCTGAGGCGGTCGCAGGACTGCTCAGAGAAAGACTGGGACAGGGGTAAAAAATAAATTGCAGGGGAAGGTTTTATATGGTTTCGTTTGTAATCATCGCGCTGTTTGCGGCGCTTATCATTCTCGAAAGATCTGGAAAAGCAAGGCTTGATTCTCTTGGTGCGTCAATATTGTATATGACAGCCGTTCCCGTACTTTTCAGCGTCTATATTTCGGAGATTATCATCAGCTTTGCAGCTGCCTTTACAAAGGCGTTATCCGATAAGCTCAGCGGCGGTTCGGTACTTTACGCATTATTCTGCCTCAGCCTGTCTGTTCCGGTAGTTGCCGGAGCGATTTACATAATAATAAGGCTTGTGAAATGTTCCGTTAAAGCGAAGCCGGGAGAAAACGTATGCGAAACGGCGGTCAAAATCGGAAAACGTCTGACGGCTCTTTGCATTGCCGCCTATGCTTTGTCGGCGGTATCCCTTACTGCGGGAGCTTTTATCATAGCTCCTCAGATCAAAACGCTTGTTCAGTCATCGGTAATGCTCTTTAATCCTCTGCTGCTGTATATTGTTATTTTTGCTACAGCAGGACTGGGGCTTATCTGGTTAGCCTTTTTATTCTTTGCGGTAAATATTCAGCTGTTTGCAGCATTAACGGTTATTTCCGTTACAGTATGCATATTAAGTTTTATGATACTTGTTTTCGGTATTTCAGCAGTAGTAAGAACAAGCAGATGCTGTCCCAAGATCAAAAGCCGCAGGCTGCTGTATATTGCTCTGCTGTTTCTGCCGGTATGGAATATTATAGCCGTGCTTTTGATAAGAAAAAGCATAAAGGCTCAGGCTGAGATAAGCGCAGACGAATAGCGGTCAAAGAAATCACCCGTCATTCAAACAATTTTCTTGAAATCTACACAAATGTATGATATAATTATACGATAACGGATTTTTTATTTTGTAAGAAGGAAAGTATTTTATGGCAGTTATCAGAACTGAAAATTTATCTTATGTTTACGGTGAGGGAACTCCCTTCAGAAAGACAGCCGTAGATAATGTCAATATAGAAATAGAAGAGGGCGAGCTTGTAGGAGTTATCGGTCATACCGGCTCGGGGAAATCAACGCTTATACAGCACTTCAACGGATTGCTGAAGCCTTCGTCGGGAAAGATCTTCATAGACGGAGAGGAGCTTTGGGCGGATAAGTCGAGGCTCAGACCTATAAGGTTCAAGGTAGGACTTGTATTTCAGTATCCCGAATATCAGCTTTTTGAGGAGACCTGCTATAAGGATATTGCGTTCGGCCCTAAAAATATGGGACTTTCTGACGCTGAGATAGACCGCAGGGTAAAGGAGACCGCAAGGCTTGTCGGACTTTCGCCGGAGATACTTGATAAATCCCCGTTTGAGCTTTCAGGCGGTCAGAAAAGGCGTGTTGCAATAGCGGGAGTTATGGCGATGGAGCCGAAGGTACTTATTCTTGACGAGCCGACCTCAGGGCTCGATCCCAAAGGCAGGGAACAGATCCTGGGACTTATAAGGGAGTATCATCAGGAGAAGAAGAATACGGTAATGCTGGTATCTCATTCAATGGAGGACGTGGCTAAGAGCTGCTCTAAGATACTTGTGATGAATTCGGCGAGGGTATTTTGCTACGATACGCCGGTAAACGTATTTCACCGCTCCGAGGAGCTTGAGGCTATGGGACTTGCCGTTCCGCAGATAACAAGGGTCTTCGGCAGGCTCAAAGCAATGGGCTTCGATTTCGGAGAGGACGTTTATACTGTCGATTTCGGCAGAAAGCTGCTTTTGCAGATCTTAGCGGGAGAGAAGAAGATCGGAATATGACAAGCGTAAAAAGACAGATGTCCGAAACCTATCCCGTGGCTTCGATCCTTGCGGCGGCAGGCGGATTTCTTGACGCCTACAGCTATGTGTGCAGGGACGGCGTATTTGCAAACGCTCAGACGGGAAATATAGTATTACTGGGGATCTCGGCGTTCAGGAACGACTGGCTGGCTCTTGTAAAATACCTTGTTCCTATAGTTATGTTCGTACTTGGCGTTGCAATGGCGGAGTGGATAAGAAAACGTTTTTCGGATTCCCGTTTTCACTGGCGGCAGTATATAATTCTTATAGAATCAGCCGTGCTTGCCGCAGCAGCGTTTATTCCGGTAGGAAAATACAATATCGCCGCCAATATAATGATCTCCTTTGTATGCTCGCTTCAGGTGGAAAGCTTCAGGAAGGTCCATTCCATAAGCTTCGCAACTACTATGTGTACCGGAAATCTGAGAACTGCGACGGAAAATATATGCAAATACAGGCTTACCGGAGAAAAAGAATGTTTAGGAGCAGGACTCAAGGTTTACGGAATAATAGCATTTTTTATACTCGGCGTTGTACTCGGCGCGGCGGTTACTGAGATATTGAGCAATTACGCCATGCTGTTTGCCGTAGCGCTTCTTGCGGCTGTATTTATACTGATGTTTATCGGCGGCGGAAGCGGCGGGGATTCAAACGATAATTAGAATAATACAATCAATTTAAATACCTTACGTTGCTGAAACGTATTATGGTATGCCGCAGAATTAAGGAGGATGTACCTTTGTTAAAGGATATCACTATCGGACAGTATTTTCCGGGCAGATCGCCCGTTCACAGAATGGATCCGCGGGTAAAGCTGGTGCTTACTATGGCGTTTATAGTAATGCTTTTTATGTCGTCAAGCTTTTACGGTCTGCTTGCCGGTATAGCTTTTACACTGCTGACCTTCGCCGTATCTCGGATCCCGGCGAAAATGATGCTGAAAAGCCTTAAGCCTATAATTCCGATTATAATTTTTACGGCTCTGCTGAATCTGCTGTTTGTAAGAACGGGAGATGTGCTGTGGCAGTTCAAGTTTATAAAAATTACTCAGGAGGGCGTTCATACGGCGGTATTTATGGTAGTAAGGATAGTCTGTCTTATAATAGGGACATCTCTGCTTACCTATACTACTTCGCCTATCGACCTTACCGACGCGATCGAGCGACTGCTTTCTCCTCTTAAGAAAATAAAAGTGCCTGTTCATGAGCTTGCTATGATGATGACAATAGCCCTAAGGTTCATACCGACGCTTATCGAGGAAACGGACAAAATAATGTCAGCTCAGAAAGCAAGGGGAGCGGATATGGAAAGCGGTTCGCTGCTGCAGAGGGCAAGGGCGCTTATTCCGATACTGATACCGCTTTTTGTTTCTTCATTCAGGAGAGCGGAGGAGCTTGCGCTTGCAATGGAATGCCGCTGCTATCACGGAGGAGAGGGCAGGACCAGAATGAAGCAGCTGAGGACAGGAGCGGCGGATTATATCGCAATCGCAGTAACGGCGGCTTTTATAGGGGCGGTCGCTGTGATAAACATATTAGTCAAGGGGTGACGTAATGGGCTGGTTAAACGATATTGAGCAGGACGATAAGATAAAGCGTCTTGCTGAAAAAATACGCAGGCTTGAAAATAAAATAAACGGGGGAAACGGTATGTCGAAAATAATAAAGGATCTTATAGGCATGGAATGTACTGTTGAAAGCGACGAGCTGCTGGAGGAAAAATGCACGGTTCTTGACGCAGACGAGGAATGGGTAAAGCTTACCGTTCACGGCAGGAAAAAGGACATAACAAAAATAGTCCGTATAGATTCCATAGAAGCTATAACTGTTGATTAGAGAATGGCTATGAAGAATTTTCTTGTAAGGGCGGCTTACAACGGCGCAGCGTATCACGGCTTTCAGCGTCAGAGCAACGCTCTTGCGGTACAGCAGGTAATTGAGGAAGCGATAGAAGCTCTGACAGGGCAGGCTGTAACGATAAACGGCTGTTCAAGAACCGACGCAGGAGTTCACGCAAGAGAATATTATTTCAGCTTTACGATAGAGTCCGGAATAAACTGCCGCGGGATAATTGCCGGGCTTAACGACAAGCTTCCCGACGATATTGCTGTGCTTAACTGCAAAGAAGTTCCGGAGGATTTTCATGCACGTTTTATGTGCAGAGGAAAGGAATATGAGTACATCGTTCATAACAGCTGTATAAAGGATCCCTTTTATAAGGATACCGCCTACAGAAGCCGTATACCTATAGACGAAAAGCTGCTTGATAAGGCGGCGCAGGCATTTGTAGGGGAGCATGATTTCAGGGCGTTCTGCTCCGCCGACTGCGAAAAGGAAAATACAGTAAGAAAAATATATTGGTTTCGGGTTAGGCGGGAAGGCGATATGGTCGTTTTTACCGTTGCAGGAAACGGATTTTTATATAATATGGTAAGGATAATGGTGGGTACGCTTCTGTACATAAACGAAGGAAAAATAGAAGCGGACGCTATTGAAGAAATAATCAGATCAAGGGACAGAACAAAAGCAGGGATAACGGTTCCTCCTCAGGGACTGTATCTCAACAGGGTTTTTTATGATGAAGAAGGATTTGACTAAAAGTGAAAAAAGATGAAAACGAAAAGACTATGAAATTCAGTATAAGCGAAACTGAAGCTCTGCGGTCGGGCGAAAAGGCTGACGAAGCGGCTGAAAAGCCTATAAAGGTAAGTCTTAACGAGTCTGACAAAAAGAAAAAAGGGAAAAAGCGTGAGCTTCAGAATGAAAAGACTATTGATATGGAGGATCTTCGGGCGGCAAGAAAAAAGGAAAAACGCCGCAGAAGACTTAAAAAAGGTATTATTATTCTTATAATAGTTCTTCTGGGTCTTGCCGTTTATATTACGAGAGAGCTTTGGATACCAAAGCTTGAAGGGATAATGGAAAAACCGCACGATACTATTGTAAACGACGGTGTAACTCAGTCGGGAAATTTTCCTATCGGACTTAGCGGCGGCTCGGTAAATATTATTGACAGAATGGACAACAATATTATAATAGCTGATGAGAGCCGTATTTATTTTTATGACGAAAACGGAAAGCTTCGTGATACGGCAAACCATAACTTTGCCAATCCGATGATAAAAACTGCCGGAAAGCGTCTGCTATCGTTTGATAACGGCGGATATACCTTCAGGCTTTACAATAAAAGCGGAGAGGTATATGAGAAAACTATAGAGGATCAGATAATTTACGCAGCGCTTGCTGAAAACGGAAACGCCGCAGTTATCACACAGACTGAAAAATACGCCGCCTGTATGACGGTTTTTGATTCAAACGGAACCGAAATATACCGCTGGAGCAGCGGTCAGAGGATCATGGACGTAAGCTTTGCATCTGACGGAGCAGGCTGTTATGTAAGCGCGTTCACCTCTGAGGACGGAGAGATAGTTTCTCAGATACATTATGTTGAATTTGACAAGACCGACGAACTTATGAAAAGCGAAAAGCTGGATTCGCTTGTGTTCAGCGCCTGTGAAAACGACGGAGGAAGGATATGGGCGGCGGGAGATAAAAAGTTTTATCTTCTTGACAAAAAGGGAAAAATAATCGACAGCTACGAATATACCTCGGATATGGTATCATATTCCTTAAGTGAGGAATGTGCGGCGGCAGCGGTAAGGGGTACAGCCCGAAACTCTTCCCGCCTTGCGGTTTTTGACTGCGATTCGGATAACGCTCAGCCTTCGCTTATAGAATCGCAGAGCGGCAGTCCCAAAAGAGTCCGCTGTGAGGACGGAACAGCGTATATACTCGGCTCTGATTCTGTTGAAGCTTTTGATAAAAAAGGGAATCTGCTGGCTACCGCTTCCGTTTCTCCGGACTATACCGATTTTGTCTATTTTAATGACGCCGTTTATTTTATGGGCTATAGGGAAGTAAACAAGATACTGTTTAAATCATGATACTATTCCGGAAAGGACTGAACTTATGGCTTTTGCGCTTGATACTGCGGTTATTCTGATATTTACTCTTTCGGCGGTAATAGGCTATTGCAGGGGATTTATAAGATACGCTCTGAAAATGCTTGGTACGATAGTATGCGTAATAATCGCTTTGATAGCGGCGGAGCTGCTGTCAGGACCGGTTTACGAAAGATTTGCCGCTCCGAAAATAGAAGCTGCAATAAGCGAAAAGCTGGAGGATTTCAGTATTGAGGATTCGGTAAGGGATTTTCTGAAGCAAAACGGCTGTGAGGCGGAGATCTCCGATGAGCAGCTTAGGGAGGCGCTTACCGACAGCGGAAGCATTCCTCAGGCAGTTGCAAAGGCGGCGGAGGAAAGCGGACTTGACAGCGCTCAGGCTGAGCAGATCGAGAATAAAATGAATGAATTTTTTGAGGGCGGATTTGTGTCGGAGGTCTGCGCTGAACTTGGTATTGAAGAAACGGACGAAGATCTTTCAAAAGGCTTTGTCTATGATACGGTAAGAGCCTTGGCAGACGAGGATAAAACTGTGGGCGCAGAATATCTTACAGACACTGCCGCTCCTCTTGGCACTTCGGTCGTTAAGTATATTCTTTTTATAATTATCCTGATAGCCGCAGAATCTGTGCTTGCTATTATATTTGCAATCGCCGGAGTATTTGACAGGATACCGGTAGCAAACGGTATAAACAGGTTTTTCGGTCTTCTGGCCGGAATGGCTAAGGGAACGCTTTATCTTCTGCTTATAGGATTTATCTGCTCCGCCGTAGTAAGTGCAGGCGGAGATAATCCCGATATTTTTCCGCTTAATACTGAGTTAATAAACAAAACGTATATTTTCAGATATATATTCTATATCTTCTATAAATAAAAATCAGAAAGACCTTCAAGGTCGGGGAAAGGAACAGATGAATTATGTTAATGTGTTCACGCTGCAAAAAAAGACCCGCCGTTGTATTTATCTCTCAGATGAACGCCGGCGATCCCAATCAGAAGCATAACGAGGGGCTTTGTCTTGTATGTGCAAAGGAACTGGGAATTTCGCAGGTTGACGATTATATAAAATCAATGGGCATAAGCGAGGATGAGATCCAGGCAATGTCGGAGCAGCTTATGGAGCTTACGGACGGAAACGACTTTGAGCTAGGCGGAAGCGGCACTATGCCCAGCTTTCTGAGCAGTCTTTTCGGAGGAGCTCCGGGCGAGCCGCAGGATAACGGCATTTCGGCAGAACCCATAAAGAACCGCGGCGCTGCGCCGAAGAATTCGGACGCAAAAGGGGATAAAAAGAAAAAGCTTAAATTTCTTACTAATTACTGCACCAATCTTACCGAAAGAGCAAGAGAGGGAAAGCTTGACAATATAGTCGGCAGGGATAAGGAGATATCGAGAGTTATTCACATTCTTTCACGCAGACAGAAAAACAATCCTTGTCTTATCGGGGAGCCGGGCGTCGGAAAAACTGCTGTTGCTGAGGGTATAGCTCAGAAGATAGTAAGCGGCGATGTTCCGTTTCATATCAAGGATAAGGAGCTTTATCTGCTTGACCTAACGGCTCTGGTTGCGGGAACTCAGTTCAGAGGGCAGTTTGAAAGCCGCTGCAAGGGTCTTGTAGAGGAGGTCAGGAACGAGGGCAACGTTATCCTTTTTATTGACGAGGTTCATAACTTAGTCGGAACAGGCGACAGCGAGGGCACAATGAACGCCGCTAATATACTTAAACCTGCGCTTTCCAGAGGCGAGGTCCAGGTAATCGGAGCGACTACCTTCAAGGAATACAGAAAGTATATTGAAAAGGATTCCGCTCTTGAAAGACGTTTTCAGCCGGTTACCGTTTCAGAGCCTACCGTAGAGGATACGGTCAAGGTTCTTGAAGGTATCGCAAAATACTATGAAAAGCACCACAGAGTAAAGATCTCAGATGAAATGCTTAGAAAATGCGCGGTGCTTTCTGAAAGATATATCAACGACAGATTCCTGCCGGACAAGGCTATCGACCTGCTGGACGAGGCTTGTGCGGTCGCAAGCATAAGAAGTCCTGAGCTGGAGGAGTTTGACCGTCTTAACGAGGAGCTTCATACTCACGAAAAGCTGGTTTCCGATCACGAGGCTACGGAGAATCCGGACTATGAGATAATAGCTACTGAAAAAGCTGAAATACTGAGAATACAGAACAGGCTTAAAGAGGTCGAGGATATAATTAAGAATATTCAGGTCAGCGATGAGGATATTTCAAAGGTCATCGAGCTTTGGACCGGAATTCCCGCAAACAAAATAGTTGAAACGGAATACGAAAAGATACGCAGTCTTAAAAAGGCTCTGTCTGCGCGGGTAATAGGTCAAGAGCAGGCGGTAGACAAGGTAGCTAAGGCGATAAAGCGTACAAGGGTTCAGCTTACAAAGCGCCGCAGACCTGCATCGTTTATATTTGTCGGTCCTACGGGAGTAGGAAAGACCGAGCTTGTCAAGGCTCTCGGAGAAGAGCTTTTTGACGCTACCGAACCGCTTATACGGGTTGATATGTCGGAATTTATGGAGAAGCATTCGGTTTCAAAGCTTATAGGCTCTCCTCCGGGGTATGTAGGCTTTGACGAAGCGGGACAGCTTACGGAAAAGGTAAGGCGGCGTCCTTATTCGGTCGTGCTTTTTGACGAGATCGAAAAGGCACACCCCGACGTAATGAATATAATGCTCCAGATCCTTGACGAGGGAAAGATAAAGGATTCTCAGGGGCGTTCGGTTTCCTTTGAAAATACCGTAATAGTTATGACGTCGAATGCCGGTTCTACAGATAAGGATACGGGAGTAGGCTTTAACAAGACCGACGCCGAGGTATCTCAGGAAAAGGCAATGAAGGCTCTGAGGGAATTTCTGCGTCCTGAATTTCTGGGCAGAGTTGACGAGATAGTAGTATTTAATCCGCTTACAGAGGAAAATTATGCGGAAATCGCCGCTCTTATGCTTGACGAAATGAAGGAGCCGCTCGGTGAGAAAAATATCAGGCTTGCTTATGATAAGGAGGCTTTGAAGCTTATAGCTCATAAGGCTTACGGCAAGAAGCTGGGAGCGAGAGATATACGTCATGTTATCAGGGACGAAATAGAGGATAAGGTCGCAGAGGTTCTTATAGACAAGGGAGAGGGAGCGGTAAGCGCTCTCGGAATTACAGCAAAGGACGGAAAGCTGACGGTTGAAGCGGTTTAACAGGACTTCCGTTATCATTTCGTAAATAATATTTAACGGGCAGACGCAGTTTTCTCCTGCATGATCAGCAGGGATAAGCTGTGCTGCCCGTTTGATATTATTTTACATAGCATTTTGCTTTTGTTTCAAATTCAATATTCTGCTTCAGGGTATTAAAATCATCCATATAATCAAGATATATCTGAGGATAATAAAATTTGACCAATTGAGTTACGTTCAGGCAGTCTGCGTTGTATTCAAAATAAGCCTTTTCAATTGCGGCTTCGCAGTCGGAGCGTATCTTTTCTTCAACCTTTTTCTCAAGCTCGTTTTCATCAAGCTCGGCGAGGATATTGGTATCGGTCAGAATTATTGCTTTAATATCAATTTTGTAAACAAGCTTATTATCTTTCTTTTCAAGCTTTGTTTCAGAGCTTCTCTTTTTTACGGTAACTCCTACAGACTTTCCGTCTATCTCGGTATTAATCACAGTTTCATGCATATGGTCGGTGATCCAGTTTACTCCTTTTATTTCGTCGCCGGAAATATATCCTTTTACTTTTCCTCCGGAAATAACGGCGGCTTTTTCAATTGTTATAAGTTTCTCAGCGGATTGAGAGCCTTCTTCGCCGCTTTCCTTACTTCCGCCGCTCTGCCCCCCCTGCTGTGAGGATTCAGAGCTTTCTTCCGCTTTGCTTCCGCTTTCCGAAGAGTCTTGGCTCTCTGAGGAGTTCTGGCTTTCTGAGGAACTGCTGTCCTGAGAAGAGCTTTCATTTTCAGATGATTCTGTTTCGGAGCTGTTTTCCTCTGACGAACCGCTTTCCTGTTCAGACCCGCCGGATCCTTCGGAGCTTTCCTGTCCGGAATCATCTGACTGAGTTGACAGCTCCTTTACGGATACGACAGGGATAACTGCGGATTTATCCTGGGATTTCATTGAGTTCAAGAAATGAAGCATATCGGAAAATACGGTTTCTCCGTTATTGTAATACATATTTATAATATCGGTAAAGTTTTCTGATGCGATAGCTCCTGAGGTAAGCTCTACTTCCATGATCTCCTTTGCCGTATTTTCTGCCATTACTACTGAAACACCGAGATAGTTGTTTTTGTTTTTAATAAAATAGCTTAACAGCTTATTCGGATCATCCAGCTTTACGCCTGAGCCCAGTACGATTATCTGGTTATGACCTATAAAAAGGTAATTTCCGAGTTGGCTTTCGCATTTACCGATAGCTTCATCGAAGGTCGCGGCGGTATTCGATATTACAAAGGTATTTGATTTGCTGGGGTCTATCTGGGTATCCGAGCCTGCGCCGCTTGATTTGAATACCTGAAGAGTAACGGTTATCCCTTTGTCCGTTTGGTCTATTCCAACAGCGTGAATAAGAGAGCGTTCCGATATTTCTACGGATTCTCTGTTATTGACCGAAACCAGAACAAGAGCAAGTATTACTATCCAGAAATACATTCTTTTCATTTTGCACCTCCTGTTTTAGTATACCTGGTTTTGAGGAGCATTACTATAAGCGGAACTGCTGCTGTCAGAATAATTATAGGAATATATCCGAACCTTTCAAATTTTATAACGTTCCATTTATCAAGCGTGATCAATACTACGTCCGCCGCTGAGCAAAGGATAACTGACGAAAACATCCATATTCTTTTATGTGTTTTCGGAAACAGGTATTTCATACAGTCGGTAATGCAGAATATTATAACAGAGGTTCTTATCAAAGCGCATAATGTCCAGAACATAAGGAAAAATGCGTCGAAGCGTTCTATTATTTCGGTTTTTGAATATGAAGATAACGAGAAGAAGGGAAGCGTTGTATCAATTGCATATTCTCCGAGGATCACGGCTATCGAGATCACTATTGCTGACGATAAAAGAGCCTTAGCCGCAATATATGAATAAGCTGTCTTCCCCGGTTTTGACTTCATTTGCGGCAGCAGAACGGCGAATATTACAAGCTCCTCTGAGCGTGAAAAGGTATCCCGTAATCCGGTAAGAAGCGTTTTCCCGCGGTTTTCGGCTGCAATATTAAGAGCGCGGAAATCTACAACTCCCTTAAATCCCGTAAGAACCAGTGCAGTACCGAGGATCGTTATAAACGCAACGACGACCGCAGTCCGTGCACCGGAGGAAATACCCATTGAAGCGACATAGATCGCAGCCAGTGAAAATACCGTTACTACAGTCCATGCAGAATAAGATGACGAAAAGCTGTACTGAAGAAAGTAGGTAAAGTTTCCTATAGTCAGAAACAGTATAAACAGACAGAACAAAAGATATAGAATTGCAGCCGTACAGCCTGTAAAACGGTTCTTTGCAAAGGCAGTTTCAATAATTCCCCTGCCGCCGGTCTTGTTATATAGTCTGATTAGAGGTATAATTATTACGCACTGAACGGCAATTGATATAAGTTTGGAGCATAAAAGCAGAACGGCGTTGTCTTCCTCCGACGGGATATATGTCATAAGCCGTGCAAACAGACAGCAAATTAAAATTGATACCATTTGTACCGGTGTTATTTTCTTCATTTAAAAAACTCCCGATGATAAATTATTTATGCCTTTTATTTTTCAGTAAATTCTTCTACCGTAGTATGATCCTTCTGCATCTGGAAATAGCTTTTTCTCGATATAACATTTTTTATTTCCTTTATTGAAAACGGTGAAACAGGCGCAGTATAAGGAATGTGAAATTCGTCCATTGCGCAGATGTTGGCAACTATCATTATCGTACATACAGCAATACCGATAAAGCCTGCTGCACCTCCCGCTACTATATATACCAGACGTAAGATCGACGTCTGCTGATTAAGGCTCGGGATAACAAAGGAAGCTGTAGCGGTAAGTCCTACAATTATTAGCAGTGGCGACGATATTATTCCGCTTTTTACTGCGGCGTCGCCTATAACAAGTCCTCCTACAATAGAAACTGCGCTGCCTACTGCGCTGGGAAGCCGTATACTTGCTTCCCTCATCAGCTCCAGCAGAGCCATTATTATCAATATTTCAAAAAACAGAGGATACGGAGTAGACTGCTCGGAAGCATAAAGATTGAGCAGCAGCCGAAGAGTAAGCATTTCAGGGTGAAAATTTGTGATCGCAACGTAGATACCGGGAAAGGCTACAGCAAAGAAAAATGCTATATAACGTATCCATTTAAGATATGAAGCAAAGTAGGATTTTGAGCAGTAGTCATCTATTGTTCTGAAATTTTCTTCAAAAAGCGACGGACACAGTAATGAAAAAGGAGTTCCGTCGATCAGAACGCCTACCTTTCCTTCGTTAAGCTTAGTACAGAATATATCAGGCCTTTCGGTTGCGGATATACCTGAAAACAGATTCTGGCTGTTTTTTTCTTCAAGGAACGGTTTGATATAGCCGCTTGCTATAATAGTATCCATCCGTATCTTTTTCAGCTTTTTGCGGACTCTGTCAACTATACGGGCAGGAGCTTTTCCCGCCATATATACAATACATACGTCGGTAGAGGATTCTTCTCCCAGCTGAAGCATTTCAAAGCGAAGGGCGGGATTTTTTATTCTCCTTCGGATAAGTGAGATATTGGTTCTTATTACCTCGGCAAACGCTTCCTGAGAGCCCATAATATTGCGTTCGCTGGTAGGCTCGGATATGGATTTTTTATCGTAGCCCTGTATACCGTAGGCAACAGCTCTGGATATACCGTTTATAAGGATCAGAGCGAAGCCTGAAAAAAGCAGCTGTATAATATCTCCGTAGGAGCAGATTATCTTTCTTTCGTTGGCAAAAAGACTCTGTCTGGTACAGAAGCTGAAAATACCCTGAGCAGGTTCCTTCTGCGGCACCTTAAAGTTCATGAGCGGTCTGAAAATAAGCTCTGCCATTGACGAGGTAGCCACCATTCCTTCGATTGTAACAACGGCGCAGTCTACTCCGCCGAGATTGATCTCCATTACGTTAAGATCCATAGTATTTCCGGTAACCGCTCTTAAATTTATCAGATTTTCGGTTATATCGTCTGAGATCAGCGCTTCTTTATAATTGGAGTAATCAAGGGTTTTACTCATACTATACAGCTCCTTTCCTTATGACAGGTTTATATGCAAAATATTGCCGTTCGTGCTTATTATCTGCATAACATTTCTGAATATTCAGGATAATTTGAGTTAAAATAATTCTGAACGATTGATGTGTTTTTCTATGGCATATCAGAAAATTCATTGAAACGGAGGCGTATTTAAGCGCAGTATCCTAACGGATCAGCCGCGAAGGCTTATGCTGATAGTTTTTTTCAGAGCGATAATACTTTATTTCATTATTGTTATTTCTATAAGGCTGATGGGAAAACGTCAGATAGGAGAGCTTCAGCCGTCCGAACTTGTTGTAACTATTCTTATGTCCAATATAGCAACGCTTCCGATAGAGGATATAAATATACCGATGATCATGGGAGTCGTTCCGATCTTTACGCTGGTCTGTCTTGATGTATTTATGTCCCAGTTTTCGCTTTATTCACGAAAGGTCAGGAAGTTTTTTTCAGGAAGTCCGAAGATAATCATATCGGACGGAGTTGTGGACGAGGCGGTAATGAAAAAGCTGAGGTTTACAATAGACGACCTAATGGAATCACTGAGAAGTATGCAGGTTTTTGATCTGGACGAGGTACAGCTTGCTGTTGTTGAAACAACAGGAAAAATCTCTGTTTATCAGAAGCAGTCCTGCCAGCCGTGTACGCCTAAGGATCTTGGCATAGATGTCAAATGCAAAAACCCCCCTCAGCTAATTGTAACCGACGGAGAAATAGCGGATAACGCTCTCGACTTTATCGGCTCGGACAGAAAGTGGCTGATGAACGTGCTTAAAAAGGAAAAATGCACCCTTGACCAGGTATTTCTTATGACATGTGACGGTGACGGAAAATACAAGCTTATTAGGAAAACCGGCGGAAAAAACAAATAAAAGCTGCGGAGGAATATTCCATATGAAAAGAGTATATATATGCATAGGGATATTTTCTTTGATAATCGGCATATCCGTATATTCGCTATGCATAATGAAAAACAGCAACGAGGAGCTTTACAGCAGGATAGACGAAATAATTTCTCTGCATGAGGACAAGTCGGAGGAAACGGCAGATAAGGTAGCTGAGCTGGAGGATTTCTGGGAAAAGTATTATATCCGTATATCGTTTGTAGCAAGATCCTCGACCCTGGACGATATTTCATATTCGGTAATAAAGCTTGCGCCGCTGCTTGACGAGGATTCGGACGAGTTTATTTCGGAATGTAAAAGTATCAGGTACTGGGCATATCTCATTTATAACAGTCAGTTTCCATATCTTCATTCAGTCCTGTAATACGGCTGTAAAATCTCGGTTTTTCGGAAATTTGTTCATAAACGTTATAATATATATTAAAAGTCCCTGCAAAGGGGCTTTTTTGTATGTTTGATGTATTGACAAAGCTATATTTTTATAATATAATTAAAAGGCAACAATTGGACGAAAAATAAATTTTTTTGTCCGGGGAGTAAATAATAATATAAATTCGGAGGTAGATTATGAGTCAGCCAAAATTTTGTGCAAAATGCGGTAGTCAGCTGAACGAAAATGAAAGGTTCTGCGGTAGGTGCGGGGAGCCTGTTGAAGCGGTAATTCCTGAGCAGCAGTCGGCAGGATCGGTCCAGACACCGGAATATACCGCAGTACCCACAGCAGGTGCAGAGGTTTCCGGAACAAAGGATAAGAAAAAAGTAATGTTAGCTGTTATTGCCGCTGCGGCGATAGTTCTTCTTATAGTAGTTATAATCGTTATAATTAATATTACCAAATATCAGAAGATAGACGCTAAGGAGCTTTTTAAGATAGAATTCAAGGGTATAAACGGTTTGGGAAAATGTACGGCCGCTCTTAATTGTCCGCCGTCTGATTATCTGTCAAGTGTTCTCGGGGATCTGGGAGATCTGGGGGATCTCGGCTACAGAGGAACAGACGATGAGGATGAGGACGCTGAATACAGCGATTACTTTTCAAACGATAAGAAAACTCTTCTGAAGGTTTATACGAAGGCTAAGGATAAAGGCGAAGCGGAGGATATGCGTGACGCTCTTATGAAAATTAACAAGAAGTCTGGGAAATTTGAAATGACTCTGGATCTGTCTGAGGATTCCGGGCTTTCCAACGGAGATAAGATAACCTGTACGGTTGAATATGACGAGGACGATCTTAAAGAAGCAAAGATAAAGCTTACGAATACAGAGTTCGAGGTAGAGGTAAAGGGTCTGAATGAAGGCACTAAGCTGGATATTTTCGAGGATTTCAATGTCAAGTTCAGCGGAATAGACGGAAAAGGCGAGGCTGATTATCCCAGAAATTCGGAGAAATATCCGTTTATAAGTTATTGTCATGAAATCAGCAAGTATGAGCTTTCAAACGGAGATACATTTACTGTTGAGGGTTACATAAACATCTATGACGTTGGGGATATTGAAGATATTGACCCTTACGACAGCGATTCGGGAAAATACTTTACTTATGAAAATGTAACGTATATAGTAGAAAATCTGTCGGGGAAAAAGGATTTTGTTGTAGAAGGACTTACCGAGCTTGAAGAAATAGATGTATTTGAGGGTATTGAATTTAAAACAAAGGGTGCACTGCCAAGGCTGAGGATAACCGACGTAATCACTGAAGGCTGTCCCGACATAGTAAAGGAAAACGTTAATTTCCATGTTGAGGACAGTGATAAGGAATACAAGGCAGGAGATAAGTTTGTAATAAAGGCTTACGTTTACTCGAGTTTAGAAAAAGAAGGCTACAAGGCTGTAGGAACTAAGGATTCCGACGGATATTATACAAAGGAATTTACCGTTGATGAAGCGTCATACAGTAAATATCTGACGGCGGATTCACCTTATGAGGATTTTGAAAAGCTGGACGATTTCTTTGCGGAGCAGGTAAAGGAATTTAAACAGGATAATCTTAATAGTTCGTTTATTATAGGTTTAAGCTCATTTGACGGTAAGATAACCAGCTTTGAAAGCTTTGAGCTTGAAAACACTTACTATGCAGATCTTCCTGAAAAAAATTCTATTTTCTCTAGCGGAGCTGATAGCTGTGTTTACAGAGTTTACAAGGTAAAGGTAAAGCTTGACGATAAGAAAAAGTCAACTGAAACCTTTTATGTATCGTTTGAGGCAGATGGTCCTTATCTGACCACTGAAGGAAAGGCTGAGGTTTCAAGCGGGTACGTTTCATGGAATGTAAAAGCCAAAAAGAATGACCTGTTAAAGAAATATATAAAGAAAGAGGGTTCAACGGTAACGGAGATAAAGAAGGGCTCGTCCGGAGCGTCTGATAAGAATGATGATTCTTCATCAAAGGCTGACGTATCGTCGGCAACAACAGACGCTTCATCAAGCAAGGCCGATAGTTCTGCTTCAAACAAACAGGACAGCACATCAAGCGAAATGGTTCCTTAATTTAATAATCAAACGACCGCAGGACTGTAAAGCTCTGCGGTTTTTGTATATTCTCACATCAAAAGGGCAATGCTTTTTATATGGTTTGCTACAAGAGCGTCTTTTTGTGAAAAACTGATAAAATATAAGAAACACATTGAAAATATATTGGAGATATGTTATAATAAGAACAGAGCAGTTTAACTGCTGTGAAATGCGTTTAGGATATTCTGCTAAATAAAAAAAGGGGACGATCTTATGAAAACTACCTTTATCGGAGCGGCTCACGAGGTAACGGGAAGCTGTACTTATATCGAAGCCTGCGGAAAAAGATTTCTTGTTGATTTCGGTATGGAGCAGGGCTTTGATTCTTTTGAAAACGAACAGATACCCACATCTCCGGGGAAAATAGATTTTGTATTGCTTACTCATGCTCATATAGACCATTCGGGACTGATTCCGCTGCTGTTTGCCGGCGGCTTTAAGGGTGAGATACACTGTACTGAGGCAAGCTGTAATCTTTGCGATATTATGCTGAGGGATTCAGCGCATATTCAGGAATTCGAGGCTGAATGGCGTAACAGAAAGGGCAGGAGAAAGGGTCAGGAGGAGATCGAGCCGCTGTATACAATGCAGGACGCCGAGGGCGCAGCAAAATGCTTTGTACCTCACAGGTATGGAGAGATGTGTGATATTGCAGACGGAATAAAGGTAAGGTTTTCTGACGCAGGACATCTGCTGGGGTCTGCAAGCATTGAGATCTGGCTGGAGGAAAACGGTGTTTCCAAGAAAATAATTTTCTCCGGCGATATAGGAAATACCGATCAGCCGTTGATAAGAGATCCTCAGTATCTTGACGACGCAGATTATGTAGTCATGGAATCGACCTACGGCACAAGGATCCATGACAGACCTACTGATTATGCTGCGGCTCTTGCCGGAGTTATTCAGACGACCTTTGACAGGGGAGGAAACGTTGTTATTCCGTCATTTGCAGTCGGAAGAACACAGGAACTGCTGTACTTTATAAGGCACATAAAGGACGGCGGACTTGTAAAGGGACACGGTGATTTTCCGGTTTATGTTGACTCTCCCCTTGCGATAGAGGCTACAGCCATATTCAATAAAAATAAGGATTCCTGCTTTGACGAAGAGGCTATGGAATTTGTTTCAAAGGGGATAAATCCCATAACATTCAGCGGTCTTCATCTTTCTACCACCAGCGACGAATCAAGGGCGATTAACTTTGATAAGACACCGAAAGTAATTATTTCCGCCAGCGGAATGTGTGAAGCTGGAAGGATCAAGCACCATTTGAAGCATAATCTTTGGAGAAAGGAATGCACAGTGCTTTTTGTAGGTTATCAGGCCGCCAATACTCTGGGCAGAAGTCTTTGCGAGGGAGCGTCAAAGGTAAAGCTGTTCGGAGAAGAGATAACGGTAAACGCTGAGATAAAAATTCTTCCTGGAATAAGCGGTCACGCTGATGTCAGCGGTCTTGACAAATGGATAAAGCATATCAAAGCGCCTGAAAAGGTATTTGTAATTCACGGAGAGGACGCAGTTGCTGAGGCTTTTACAAAGCACCTCAGGGAAGAGCTTGGACTTGATGCTTACTGTCCGTACAGCGGGGCAGAGCTTGATATGGCGACAGGGCAGTTTATGAACGCAGAGCCGAAAGCGATCGTCAGAAAGCCGAAGCCGTCTACCGCTTATCAAAGGCTGTCCGCCGCACTTGATAGGCTATCTGCCGTAGTACAGTCAAGCAAGGGACTTACAAATAAGGAGCTTGGAAAAATGACTGATACTATAAATAACCTTTGCTCTAAATGGGAGCAGTAATAATCGGAGTTGAGATTTGCTGCATATAATATATAATACTTATCACATAGAGCGGCTTAGCTTGCCGCAGCATAAAGTAAAAGGACAAATCAATTAAGTTAACAGGAGAAAACAGGTATGAGAAAGCTGCACTGCACATCTATCAACCGTAAGCTTGAGGAAAACGAGGCTGAATTTATAAGGAGAAGCGAATACAATTATCACAAGCAAATCGAAACAGTTGCTAATTCCATAGCTGACAGCAGAAAGAAAAAGCCAATTATTCTTCTTTCAGGGCCTTCCGGCGCAGGAAAGACGACTACCGCTCTCAGGCTTGAGGATTATCTTGACGGCCGAGGAATTGAAACGCATACTATTTCAATGGATGATTACTTTCTTCCGATAGATCCTGAAACTGCTGTTAAGGACGAGAACGGCGAGATAGATTATGAATCGCCTATGCGGCTGGATATTCCGCTTCTCAACGAGCATATGCTGAAGATCTCAAACTGTGAGGAGGTCGAGATTCCCGACTTTGATTTTGCCGGACAGATCAGAAAAAAGGGAAGAGCGTTTAAGAGAAAGCCGGGCGAACTGGTAGTTTTTGAGGGTATCCACGCTCTTAATCCTCAGGTCACCGGTCTTACCGACAGCTTTGCAAATTTTGTTTATGTAAGCGTAAGAACCAGAATAGAGACCCGAACAGGAGGACTGCTTCATCCGTCGCATATAAGGCTGATGAGGCGTATCATCAGGGATAAGTTTTTCCGCGGAAGGGAAGTTGAAAGCACAATAGAAATGTTCAAAAACGTAGAACGCGGAGAAAACAGGTTTATCATGCCGTTTAAATACAGAGCGGAGTATTCTATTGATACCTTTCACCCTTATGAGCTTTCCGTTTATAAGAAATTTTTATACGGCGATCTGAAGGCAGAGGAGCATAAGTTCAAGGATTTTGATAATTACGGACTTATGCTGGAGGTTCTGGAAGAATTGAACGGCGTATGCATTGACAATGTTCCCGACGATTCGCTTGTAAGAGAATTTATCGGCGGCAGCAGATTTAAATATTAATTACAATAATATTATAAAGACGCTTTTGATATTTGTATCAGAAGCGTTTTTTACGTTTTTAAAGTAATTAATGTCTGACGGGTGCGTAGTACAAAAACACGCCTCAGAGCTCTTTATTCTCTGAGGCGTATTTACAGCTGCCGAATTTTAGTGGATACTCTTTAAATATTTATTGCTGACAGCCCCAAGGAGCCATATTCATTCTCAGGAAATAGCCCTGCGGGTGTAAGCAGACGGGGCAGTTTTTAGGAGCCTGAGCGCTTTCAAGAATATATCCGCAGTTAAGGCACACCCATGTGGTTTTTTCTTCAGCTTCAAAAAGCCTGCCTGACTCCATCAGGGTCTTAAAAGTATTGAAGCGGTCGCCGTGGCATTTTTCAACCTTTGAGATATTTTCAAAGTCCTGGGCGATCTTTGAGAAGCCTTCCTCCCTTGCTACTGCGGCAAAGGAAGGATATACGTCCTCATATTCCTCGTATTCGTTGTGATGAGCCATTTTCAGAAGATCTTCGCATTTCTTTGATATATCTACCGGATAGCCTCCGTCGATATGAATAGTTTCTCCGGAGCATTCGGTAAGATGATTATAGAAAACCTCTGCGTGTTCCTTTTCCTGATTTGCGGTAAAGTTAAACAGGTCTGCAACTACATAAAGCTGCTGCTGACGACACTGCCCCGCGGCAAAGGTATAGCGGTTTCTTGCCTGACTTTCTCCTGCGAAAGCCCTCATAAGATTTTCTTTGGTTTTGCTTGATTTGAAATCTGCCGGCATGATAAAACTTCCTTTCTGTGATGAAAAATTATATTGAATTTACATTGTAAGCGTACCGTTTTCGCTTTCAAAAAGCATTAGTATCTGCTCTTCCTTGCCGGTATATGCGTTAACGTATACCAGAACGTGAGAGCCGTCCTCCGCCTGACATTTAAACTCATAGCATAAAAGCTCTTCAGTTGCGTCCGACGGAATTACTGCCAGGCGGCGTGAAAGCACCTCGAGCATAGGAGATACCTTTTTCTGAGCGTCCAGTACGGAAACCCTATCTTCTTTATAGGTTCTTTCTTCGTGATTTACAAGAAAGCCTCTTGCATCATAACCCAGTATTTCTCCGTTATCCATAGCTACAGAAACCTTTACGAGATCGGTATAGCAGCATATTCCGTTATCGTCATAAGCGTAATTGACGGTCAGTATTCCGTTGTAGTTTTCATAATAGGTTTTCGTCATAGAGTTTATACCGAGTTCCTGGAGGAATTTATCAGCTGCGTTAAGTCCGTCCTCCTGGGAAATGGAGCTGTCGGTAACCTGACGGCTTTTTAGAAAATAGGATATATATCCTCCGTTTTTGGTAACTCCGCAGGTTACACTGCCTTTATCGTCAGAAAAGACCCATGAAGGCATTTTTCCCGCTTCTTCATTGACCTGTGTAAACTCAGTCGAGTTGATACCTAGGGCAAGCGTACAGCGCTCAAGAGCCTTTTCCTGAGTGACTTCTTCTGCGCCGGAGGTCATTTTAGGATTTTTCTCAAGGATATGATCGGAAAACGGGCCGTCGTATATAAGCGTAGGGTAGGAATCGAAGCCCTCTTCAAAATCCTCGAAGCCTTCGGTAACAGTAGGCGCTTTTTCGTTTTCTCCCGCTGTTCTGGTTTGGCTGGCGACGTTTGAAAGTGATATTTCTCCGCTTGAAATACTGTTTTCAAGTTCCCACATATCATCGTTCAGACGTTTTGAGAAATCATGCAGTGTTCTGAGCTTTTCATATTCCTCTATTGAGATCTCTTCTCCGTTCCTTGCTTTTTCTGAGATCGACAATGCATAGTTTCCTACCTGAGATAAGAATTTATAGGTGTTCTCAAGCTGAAGCTCCTCTACGGGTAGCTGGGATAGTGCCGCTTTAGCGGCCGAGGATTCCCTCCAGAGCTTTGCGGCAAGGCTTTCATGCATATCCGCCGTTCCGGCATACAGCTCCTTTTGGAGAGTATTGCTGATATTGTCAGCGGCAGTTGAAAGATCCTCAACAGCCCGCAGATATGAATATTCAAGCGCCCTGGAGCTGTTTTTTTGCTGATTCATAAGCTGAGCGTTGCGTACTCCCAGAGCTGCTACCGCGGCGGCGGCAAACGAGCAGATCCTTATTAAACCTCTTCTTGTAACTGACATAACTGCCTCCTTGAATTTACTGTACATATAAACGTACTTGTTATTACTGCTGTACATTTTTATATACTTTTATGATGAAAAACAATTGGTACATATTATTGTACATATTTGAAAACAAGTACAATAATATGTACATATATTATCCTTGTCAGAATTATTATGCCGTATTTTATTCAGAATATACTTATTTATTTGCATTATCGGACAGATTGTGCTATAATGAAATAGTATGACTGTAGCAGCAGTGCGAAAACAGCAGGAAATAATGATCATATATTTTGCTGCGGTGTACAGTCTGTTGGATAGTACATATTAAGTAAAAATTTTCTGAAAGGAACTGAAAATTTTATGATATATCTTGACAATGCGGCGACTACGAAGCCTTGTGCGGAAGCTGCGGAAGCTGTCGTAAAGGGAATGGAATGCTTCGGAAATCCGTCGTCACTACACAGTCTCGGAGTCGAAGCCGAAAAACTTATGAATAATGCGCGAGAGCTTATCGCCGAGTCAATAGGCGCTTCGGGCGAAGAAATATTTTTTACATCATGCGCTACCGAAAGCAGCAATGCTGCATTTTTCGGCATTTCCGGAACATTGGGTAAAAGGAAAAAAAGGATCGTTACGACTTCGGTCGAGCATCCGTCGGTTCAGGCGTGTTGTACGGAGCTTGAAAAGCGGGGCTTTGAGATTGTCAGGATCTCTCCGGGAGCAGACGGAAATATAAATGCAGAGGATATAATTTCCGCAGCAGACGACAGCACCTGTCTTGTAAGCTGTATGCTTGTCAATAATGAAACAGGACGTATATTTCCGGTACAAAAGGCTTTCAGCGTAATAAAACGCAGATTCCCGCAGATAATAACACACTGTGACTGTGTTCAGGGGTATCTGAAAATTCCCGTTAATGTAAAAAAGCTTTCTGCGGATATTATTTCCCTAAGCGGTCATAAAATTCACGCTCCTAAGGGAATCGGAGCAATTTATATCAAAAAAGGAGTAAGAGTTCCGGCATTTATTCTCGGCGGAGGTCAGGAAAAGGGCTTTCGTTCAGGAACCGAATGTATTCCGCTTATCTGCGGCTTTGGCGCTGCAGCTGAAAAATATTACGGCAGTATTTCGGAAAGATTTAAAAGGGTTGACTCGCTTCGCAGGTATTTGTTTGACAAATGCGCAGAAGCCGATGGGATATTCATTAATTCGGATCTTGAATGTTCGCCTTATATTAACAGCATTGCTGTAGAAGGATATAAATCCGAGGTTTTGCTTCATTTTCTGGAAAAACAAGGAATATATGTTTCAAGCGGTTCAGCCTGTTCAAAGGGAAAGAAAAGTTCGGTGCTGAAAGAGTTCAAGGTACCGGATAAATACTTAGACTCCACACTCCGCATAAGCTTCTGCGATGAAAACAGCTTTGAGGATGTCGACGCTTTGATTGAAGCCTTGAAACAGGCACAGAAAAAGCTGTGCAGGATAAAATAATATTAGGAACAAATGGTTTATACTATTTATAATCTGTCTCTTATACACATCTCCGAGCCCACGAGACTACGCTGCA
>ENA-UAOT01000032-UAOT01000032.1-human-gut-metagenome-genome-assembly--contig:-NODE-32-length-60326-cov-8.180004_pt1 | contig 60326 bp, 50 predicted proteins | sample MGYA00243475_ERZ654567 | MGnify/ENA primary metagenome ERZ654567 (study PRJEB26926, sample SAMN06164482) | human gut metagenome | biome: ENVO:00009003; feature: ENVO:2100002; material: ENVO:00002003... | reverse complement strand
CAGAGTGGTGTTGAAAATCAACTTCCGTTTCGGAAAAGGTAAACAGTACCAGGAAGCTGTACGGCAAACCGTCGAGGAGGGGTTGTAGAAGTTTTGTGGCTACAATGTTGGCCTAATTTATTATTGCCTCCGGAACTGCAATTCAAAAGCGACAATATTTTCATATTGATTGCTGCGAAGTTGTTGTTTTCTACATCATATTTTGCTATTTTGATATTGATAGATACAATATTCATAAAACTTTTCAGACAATATCAAGACCTTATAAAAACAACTGTATAATAGATAAAGAATAAGCAGATAAAAGTATAAGTTATCTGCTTATTCTATCTATGGGGATATCGTTTCTTTTTACGTCGTATCATTTCGTATTCTTCATAAGGATCCGGCGCAGCGGCTTCGGCGAGCAGCGTATCTACGAGGTCGAACAACAGCCATTTTCCCTCCGAGTCGTTCCGCTGCGGACACCTGTCGGGTATTCGTTCCAGTGTCTTGGGATTGGCCGGTAAGTTTTCTTTTTCCGTATTCCGGGTTTCTTCCCCGGCCTGCGCGAACAGCCTCTCGAAGTTGTTCGCCGAAAACGCTCTGTCAAGCCGCGAGCCATTTACGACCAGCCGGTTGTCGTGGTCGATGAACGTGACGCCAAAGTTTTTCTAATCATCGTTTTGACAATAAAACGATGTTCTCATTTGAATTATTCAAATCAAATAATTATATTTGTAATAAATATTGAAGCTATGTCGCAAGAGATAAATCCATTCATCGTTACCGGTAATATCGACGCGGAATACTTCTGCGATCGCGTGCAGGAATCAGCCAGACTCGTAAAATCAATTACCAATGGGAATAACATGGTCATTATTTCCCCCCGCCGTATGGGGAAAACCGGTCTTATTCAGTTTTGTTACGAAAAGCCGGAGATTAAAGAGTCTTATTATACGTTTTTTATTGACATTCTGCATACATCGAGTTTGCGGGAATTTACCTATTTGCTTGGACGAGAGATTTACGAGACATTATTGCCTCGCAGTCGGAAAATGACCGACTTGTTCCTTCGAACTATAAAATCCATCAGCGGAAAATTCGGATTCGATCCCGTGACCGGAACCCCGACTTTCAATGTAGAACTGGGAGATATACAACGACCGGAATATACTTTGGAAGAGATATTCAGTTACTTGGCATCGGCCGATAAGCCGTGTGTCGTGGCTATCGACGAGTTTCAACAAATTGCCAAATATCCGGAGAAAAATATCGAAGCACTCTTACGGACGCACATTCAGAAGATACGGAACAGCAACTTCATCTTTGCCGGCAGCGAACGCCATATGATGCAGGAGATGTTCCTTTCAGCCTCTCGGCCATTTTATCATAGTGCCGACATGCTGGAGCTGAAGGCGATTGTTCCGGAAATCTACATACCTTTCATTGCCGGACATTTCGAAAAACGACATCGGCGTATCAAGTCGGAGAATATCGAGAAGGTCTATAATCTTTTCAAAGGACATACTTTCTATATTCAGAAGACATTCAATGAGTCGTTTGCCGATACCCCGCAGGGTGAAGAATGTACGCTTGATATTATCCGAACGTCTATTGACAATATGGTGGCGGCCAACGACACTATTTTCCGAGAGATACTTTCCAATATCCCGGAAAAACAAAAGGAAGTGCTGTATGCTATAGCCAAAGATGGAGAGGCGATGAAAGTAACCTCTGCCGGATTCATCAAAAGGCATAGTTTGTCTTCGGCAAGCTCCGTACAGGCCGCCGTGAAAAAACTTCTTGACAAAGATATTATTACGGAAATAAACAAGGTATATTCCATGACGGATAAATTATTCGCGATGTGGATTAACGGAATATACGGCGATAATTCAAAAATGCTGTTTTGATGTCACAATACTATTGTCTTAACAATTTATCGTATTCCATTTTATTTCGTTCCGATTCAATATTGCTTTCTAATTCTGCCACATACTTTCTGACCCAATTTCGCACAGTTGGTAATTTATGGTTTACCAATTTTTCCAATGCATTTTTTTGACATTTGTATAAATTAATAGACATCTATATACTTGAATGTACAAACCAAACAAAGAGCCAAGCTATTTTAGCTTGGCTCTTTCAGTTATAATTTATGCACAGCGTCTTATTGTATTATTCCGGATGTTAATTTTGCTTGAAGCTTCACAAACCTGCTCATTTGCGCAGAACTCATATCGCTTTTGGCGTTACTCAACTTCTCACTTAATTCCATCGCTTTCTCCATAAATGATGCGTATTCAGACATAGCAGACATATCACCTGCTTGTGCCTTCTTATACAATGCAATATACTTGTCTATGTACGACTCATAACTGTTAAGTATAGCATCCCAGTCTTCAGAATTCGTTGAACTTGAATAGTTATCATCGTCATTTGCGTCATCTTCATCGTCCTCATTCAAATAGATGTCAATTCTGACTTCAAATGATTCTATTTTACTCAATATGTCGGGATTATTAAGCAAATAGTAGAATTTCAACACATTGACATCTCCTGCTCTTGATGCCAACAATTCATGTACTACTTCCTTGTTCTCTAACTCCATGTCGATATCATTACCTTCTGCATCTTCAATGCAGTCTTCATTGCTATCAGTAATGGACAAATAAAAATCGTCAATTTCATCAAGCGACCCGTTCGGCGTAGCTTTAACAGTTGTTATTGGCACTTCTACCGTCAATTTGTTATCCTTAAATACAAACTTGTATTTCCCGTCTTTGATTTCAAAACACTTTTTTGTTCTGACATCACCAATACTGCCATACAAATCGACATCTTTTACTGTGATAGTCTTTGACTTTCCGCCACAACTCACAAGAGCTAATGAACATAAGCTCAGCAATAACATCATACACCTTTTCATAACATTTGATTTTTCTTTCTCCGCAGTCTCAACAGAGAAATTCTAAAACAAGGAAGGCGTAAGACTGTTAACTTATATTACCGATAGGTTCTGGACAACCTGTGTTAAATATACGAAAACAGCTCACGCCTTTGGCCGTATCTAATGCTTGATGCACCATATACAAAACCAAAGGAGAACGTCTCATATCCCTTTAACACTCTTGAACTGTCCAGATTCATCGGTAAGGAATAAGCTAAACGCTTCCTATCAAATATGTTCGCCCAACGGGCAACACAAAGATACCAAGAAGAAAATACCTGCTGCTCTTTGTCGTGTCCTTTACCTTACTCTTGGTTGGATGTGACAACGATCTTGTATATCAAAGTCCTGACGATGAGTGGACTGCCGAAACGTTGGTATCCGAAGCTGACGTAGAACGTTCCGGTGTGGATGCCTGGTTCCGTTCGGAAACTATCAGCGACCAGATATTCAGCCGTATGTGGCTCAAGTCATGGAAAGAGGACTGTCCTTTGAATCGGTCTGAACTGCGTTATCTGAAAGTGTTGCATCGTAATGCTGACGGTAATCCACAACGAGGTGAGATGGTGGTAAACACTGTCATTGCCGATAAAGTGATCGATGTATTTCGCCAGCTTTATTTAGCAGACTACCGCATTGAAAGGATGGTGCTTGTTGACAACTACAATGCCGACGACGAAAGTTCTATGCGTGCCAACAATTCCTCATCGTTCAACTTCCGTTTCATGACCGGCTCTACCACTAAAATATCCAAACACGGACTTGGGCTTGCCATTGACATCAATACGCTTTACAATCCATATGTCAAGCAAAAGGATGACGAATCCTGGCATATAGAACCCGCTACGGGCGAGCCATACGCTTTTGACCGTGAGAACAGGACGGATATACCCTACAAGATAGATCATAACGACCTTGCATACCGTCTCTTTACGGAAGCAGGATTTGAATGGGGCGGCGATTGGACTTCATTGAAGGATTATCAGCATTTCGAATTTAAAGATACCGATGTTGGTTTCTCTGATCGTGAAATTGTTCTCATTCGTTCACATGATACCACAAGTCTCATGAGGCTTTTAACTGTGGACAACATAAATGATTCGATTCTTTTACGTACAGTTTCTTCGGATGTAAGTAAAGAAATGATGGCAACGGAAGAATATGAACTGTTGGTGAAACGTATGCTGGCTACTGTTCGTAATCCTGAAAATGAAGGTGTTGGAATTGCAGCGCCTCAAGTTGGTATTCTTCGTCGCATTGTTGCAGTACAGCGATTTGATAAAGAAGAATATCCTTTTGAGATTCTTGTAAATCCGGAAATCATCAGCTACTCTGAACAGACTCAACTTGGAGAAGAGGGATGTCTCTCTATTCCAGGTAAGGAGGGTAAAGTTTTAAGGGCTGCTGATATTACAGTCAAGTATATTGATGGAGAAACTTTTGAACCTCGTGAAGAAAAAATTTCGGGATTCACAGCCGTAATATTCCAACATGAAATTGATCATCTTTATGGACGGCTTTATATTGACTATCTATCGCCTAATTTTCAAGAATAAATAAAATGAGGGCGCTCGGCAACAGAAACAAACCGACAGCCTTCTTGTTCAATCAGAAACCGAATGTAACAAAACAAGTAACCACAAAGACCGTTACTCGTGAGAAATAAGGAATTGCCGGATTTTTCGGCTGCAAGAAAACCGTGCAGTTCTTTGTTGTCACGACCCGGTAAAGCGCACCGGATAAAGAACTGATTTCATTGATGAACAAATAATAGAGGAACATGGAAACCTATACAGACAGCCTACAGTCTCGGGATAGTGCGTGCGCAGCTGCCTGCCCAGAGGTTCATGCCTTCCAACCCGAATTTACGGGCACTCTGCGAGATGTTGCATTCGATATGCACCATACTTTTGCACGCCTCGATAGCGCCCTTGTGTTACCCCCCCCTCCCTATTCACTGTCATTTCAAATTTAGGTTAAAATGATATATGCAGTTTCTGTTCAACTGGTAATTACGGTTCTCGACTCCGGGTTGGTCGTTACACAAGTGAACCGTGGCACTGGGCGTCAGTTTTTCAACCTCATGGGAAGAGAGGCCTTTGGCCTCATACCACATTTTCAGGCATAGAGCCTTGTCTTCTCCCAACGCAGAGTTGGGCGCAGCATATAAATAAATCGTGGAGTTCTTCAATTCATCCAACGTCGGCACTTCGTAAGCACTCTGTTCCACATATTCTCCCGGTGAAATACCTGTCGGGAAGAGGTTGGCCTTCAGTTCCAGATTCTCCAGAAGGATGTAGAGGGATTTATTCGGATTCAGTTTCGACTCATCAAACGAAAACGCTATCTCCAGCCGCGAAATGATACGTCCCAGCGAGATGGTGATGTCCTTGTGCGAAGAGACCTCTCCCTGATAATAGCCAAACATGTAGATATCACGGACATGACCGCCCTCCAGACCCACATCGTCACCCTGCCCCGGAGTCATAACGTAGGGTATCTGTATGCTGTAATTCTTGAACTCGTCAAAGAATACCGTACCGTCCTCCAGCATTGAGTTAATCATCGTCTCGACCTGCTCCTCGGTAAAGTTGGCAATCAGACAGACCGTATATTCGTCGCCCTCCAAGACCGGGAAATCTTCGGTAGAAAGTATGGTGTTCAACAGCCCGTTACCGTTCTCATCTTTCAAGTTGATATACTTATAGAGTTTACGCTGTCCATCTTCAATAGGGAAGTACCTCAATACTCCTTCTTCCACATCGAAGATCAATACTGCCAGCGAATAAATAGAGTTCTCATACTCGGGAGGCAGTGACTGGGCTGCCCGCGTGTCACAATAAGGTACCTGCTCTCCCACGATAGTCATGGGGGCAGTAGAAACACTGATCAGAGCCGGACTTGCGTTAGTGCTTGCCGGGGACGTGTCTCCTTCACAAGCCATCAGCATCAGTGTGGCAACCAAAACAAAAAAACTGATTATTTTATCGGAATATTTCATATCTCTTCATTTCTTGTTCACAGATCGGTTATTTACGGAAAAAAAGGGATGTCCGCCTCCCATGAAACGCTTTCCCAAGCCAGCACCGTCACGCCCTCGTTAATCGTCACCTTGCCACGATAATGGTACGAGTAACCCGCACGGAACATTTTACGGTTCAGCATCATTTCAAACTGGGTTGGGTTACCGTTGACCTCAATGTTGAAAAGCACAATGAGCGGTGTGGATACGGCATCCGTGGGCAGGATGTGCGTCTCCAACGCAATACGGTTGTCAGTCGATACCAGTGGCTTTTTCAGATAAACCAAGGTGTTCTTATTGCCCGGATAGGCAATGAGCGTATCAGCCGGGGTACAGAGGGTCCAGTTCCATGGTGTACCGGATTCCGATTCTTTCGAATAATGATCCTGCAGTCCTGAGAGTTCGACACCGATGGGCATCATCTTCAAGGTGTGGACGAACGGGTCTGTCTCGTCTGAATAAATGGTAAACTTGAGTCGGGCTGTCTGGTTGATGAGCGGATCGAGTTCGACCAGCCGATCCATATTATTTTCTTTCAGTTCCGTTACCGTCGTCATTCCGGAGGTTTCCTTATAGCGTGAGTCGTTCGCAATAATCCAGTCTCCGTTGTCCAAATAAAGTGACAGTTCGCCCGTATCTGTCTGGCGGGCAAGTTCGCGTGCCGGACCCAATGCGCGGAAGATGTATTTCCCGGCAGGAAGATAAAGCGGCGTGTCGTAATCCGATTCCGGATTGCCGTCCTTGTCGACCTTACACGGAATCATGCTCCGTCCGCTTACGCGATAGGATTTGACCGTAACGAACTGAGGGGCAGCATCCGTTGACCCGTCTGTCATTTTGTAGATGGCTACCCAAAGCGTAGTGCCGTCCGGTATCGGAACCGGCTGGTAAGGTTTCAATGTCTCCGGATCTGTTGGTATGGATGCATCCACCGCACGAGGGGCACTGTTCTTCAAATCGGACAATGGTGCCCCATAGGTGCCCGACTGACAGAAATTCACCTGTACCGTTCCTTCGGGAGCCGGTTTGAGCGATTGGTCATCCTGGCTGCAACCGGCAGCCAAGAGAAACCCGATCATTGCCAAGGCATTTGCCGTATATTTTCGTATCTGATTCATCATCTTTCTATTGTCTGTTAGGTTGATAAGTAGATTCACGCACCAGCCGGATTTGCGCTCCGGTACCTTTACGGTCAACAGCAGGGAAAATAAACTGATTGTTCCGAGCCGTACCGCCAATCTTGATTCGGAATGTTTTGAAACTATTATAGTCTTCTTCTTCGGATGTGGCGAAAATCACTTCCTTTCCAAAAATTTGGAATTCGCCAGGTTCCCAGCCAAAATCACCCACAATTCCATTGATAGGAAGATAGAGCACTGCCACAGGACGGATCCAATCGAACTTCCGGTAATAGTTGGGGTCATTCTCATGTCGGCTGAGCCGATCCTTCGCAGTAGCCGTGAAACGTTCGATGACTAGGTAGTAGAGATCTGTGTTTTCTTCTGCTCTTTCAACACGCCATCGCATACGGTAAGCCTCGTTGGTTCCTACTTTCTTGATGCCGTAAATCGTACCCCATAGCGTTGATTTGCCACTGTTATTTGTCTCATGAATAGGTCTGCCTGTTTCATCCTCATAGCGTCTGCTAATCAGGTATTCGGAATGATAATTCCCATAAGGGTCACCGGTCGGTTTGATAACACTTCCATTTGTGGGGCCGCAATCCGGTTCATACTTGTCATCTGACGGATAATTAGGATAATCCAGGTCATTGGGCACATGAATATAAATAACATCCACCTCTTCATTGCGATAAAAGTCACCGCTGTTTATATGACCGACATTTCCCGGTCCATTTTGTTTTAAGTTTGTCAGGAATGTAATATTTCCGGCATGAGGGGTCGTCGGCATGATACCAAAAAACTCCTGCTGGGTAGGAAGCCGCCATCCCGGAGGAACAGGCTGGTCTTCTACCTTATCCCATAAATGCGAATCCTTCAGTCCATAGACTGCGTATCCCAATGACTTATTTTGGGCAATACCTTCATTGATGTCTTCCGGCTTTAAAATATAATCATTTAATGTTTGACTCCAATTTGCTGTATGGAAACGTCCATTAGCATGTGATACAATCGGATATACCAACGTTCCATCCTCCAAATTATCTGTTAATACCCCGTCGTTATTCGACATCGGAAAATACGGAATGTTCCGACCGAACTGGTAGAAGAATCCCGTACATTTCTCGTACCGTGACTTGTCAGAGGGAAGATAGTCTTCGGCACCCAGGTTGCGGTCTGACCAAATCAGGTTGTCGAACAGCATGGTATTACCCAACACCTGCTCTTCAAATCTTTCACCGTCTTCCCATCGGTCCGTCTCACCGTCAAACCACGGGTAAACCATGGGGGTAAAAAGGATGATTCCGTCTTCGGCAAACACCATCCGCAGCATGTAGGCACAGTTCTGTTTAAACACCAACGGAATGTCATAGGCTCCATTTTCGCCCGGGTTCATGCGGTCGTTCAAAGCTACACTTACGATATATCGGTCATTCTCGATTGGTTCGTTGGAAAACTTACCGGCATCCGAGCCGCTTATCACCAATTTTATCTTAAGAGCTGCAGGCTGGTCCATGTCCGAGGTCGGTAAGATGTAGGACTCCAGATAGCCGTTTTCTGTCGGTTCAATCTCTTTTCCTTCGGGTATGCTTTTCAATATCCGGCTGGCAGGTTGGATACCGTCTGCCGGCTTCTCATATTTACCTTCGCGAATGTCGTAGGTCATGTTGTTATACGCGCCTTCGATGACTACCTCGTGCAGCTTCAGGTCAAACAAGCCGATAGACTTGCCCGTTGCTTCATCCTTTTTGCCTTGCTGGATAACCTGTACACGGATACGGGAAAGGATATGCTTGAACTCCAAGACCGATGAAGTCTTTCCGTTCTTCCGGTCGTAGTCCAAGTGGGCACAAAGATAGTCGGGATAACCCTTTTCCGAACCGGAAACATAAGAAACCGTCACTTGGGGCCGGTCGCTCGTACCCGATGCCGGCAGCAGATTATCCGGTACCGAACCATCCTCGTAAGGAGCCCCGTCGGTAAATCCGTATGCGTTGAACTTCTCGCGTAATAACTTGGTATATTGCTGATCCAATTCGACGTAGCGTCCGACGGACTCTTTACCGAGTATCCCGTTTGTCTGACCGAACATGTATTTTCCGCCTTGGTCGTATGCCCACAGGCGGTATCTCGTGTTCGTTTCAAAATAACCGTTAGGGGGCACGCCCCGTGTCACGGGGTCGCTCTTGCGGGCCGTCAGTCGGTCAGCGGTTTCGCTGAAAGCATCCGTCAACTCGTCATTCTCGCAAGAAGCCAATACACAAAGTATTCCGGTCAGGCATAAAGCAGTATAGGCAAATCGTCGCATCATCTTCTCCTTCCTTTTTCTGTAATTTCCGCTTCATCCCCGGATGCTACCGGATGAATCGGATATTCATGCAATTCCTCCCAGTTCCAAGGCACGGCTTCAGCCCGAAGAGCAACTCCCGTCCGGTTAAAGTGGATGGTTACTTTGTATTCGTATCCCGGCAAGAACTTATCTCCCGTGGAAGTCTCCCAAGTCTCAATGGGATCAAGTGGCCAGGTCTCTGTGATAAATGCCCCGGTGTTACCACCCGATTGGGCATCGTATAGTTCGGCCGTCACGGTAATGCCCAACTGAGGCTTGCCGGCAGGAGTTCCTACCCATTTACCCTCTATGGGGTCAAACTGACCTGCGGATTCACCGTAGTCAACCCCTCCAGACAGGACATAACATACTCCTAACGTGACGGTTTCGTTCGGTGGAATAATGGGCTTATGTACCATTTCCAATTCATAGGGATAAACGTTCGTCTCCGATACAATGTATGTGGAATAGTCTTGTTCTTGTACCGCTCCCTTCTTCGTGTATAATTTCAACTTTACCGGGACATTGAGCTTATCTGCTTCATTTTTCGGTTCATTAAACCGGATACGGATATTGCGAACCCCGACCATACCGACCATATCTGCGGAGCGTTCGCCCTGAAAAGTAAGTTTGGCAGTCAGGTGGCGATATTTCAGTTCCTTCTCCTTTTGAAGGAAAGTATTGTCGGATTCATCGTCTTTTTTCATGCTGGCAGAATGAGCCTCGCAACCGTCACAAGTCAGTAAGTCCACACTGCCGTCCCGCGTCTTTACTTCCAGCTCAGTAAAACCCTTTCCTGATACGGGAGCCAGTTCATTGTCAGGGGCATATCCCGTGGCGTGTACTTCTGTAAAGTCATTCGGATATGTGTAAGGCGTTTCGTAATAGACATGCCGGTCATATGTGTAGTGGTTGATTTGTTTATCCAACAGCACGGTGAACAGAGGGGAAGCATTCACATCTGCCCCCATCCAAGCCTGATGAAAGACCTTGCTGTCCCAAAACAGCAAACGTCCCGACGGGCCGCTGTCCAGCATCCCGTCAGCCACAACGCGGGTATGTACCATAATCGGCTGTCCTTCACCGGACAACTGTCCGCTGTTCAAATCATTGCCGGACTGGCATGCCACGAAAAAGATTCCTGTCAATCCGATGAAAAGGTTATATATCGTTCGTCCCATGGTCTGTCAATTTAGTTCCACATCGGCGCTTCCGCCCGCTTTCCATTCTTCCACGTTAGTATGTACCTTGATATATTCAGGCTCCGAGCCCGTCCGTCCCGGCGTGGAGAATGCACTGATGGTCAATATGTAGTAAACATCCCGCTCTACCTGACCGTCCGCGTAGACAGGCTGTGTGCCTTCTTTGTCGGCACTTCTGCGATTGTCCACATATGTATAGTAGTAACCCCGTCCGCGAGGCATTGCCTTAAAGGACGCCAGTTGCTTGGGATTATCCGTTTCTGTCCAGCCACCCAACCTTCGGGCAACCAGTTTGGCCGCGCCATAAGTGTAAAATTCCGTCATCCCGTTCTCGTCGACCACAGAAAGATAAGTGTTCTCCGGAAAACCTTCTACCGACTCTTCGTATATTTGGTCATCGGACTGCACCTTGTAATGTTTTTTCAGCGAAGCGGTCAGGATTGCCCACGAGATCTCTTCCGACGGAGAGGTAATCCGGACGACTTCATCGGGAAACGTGGTTTCCGTGCTCCCGTTGTTTATCAAACGCTTGATTCTCTCCTTCATCTCATCAGACAATGCGGGCAAGTCCATCCCCGTCATCTCGTTGATGTAGGTTGCCATCTCTTTCTCCACAAACAAATCTCTGGGGGTAAATTTAGCCGTGACGCTCACGTGGGTAATCATCGGCCAGGGATAGTTGTAGTTTGCCATAATCACTTTATCCTCTTCAGAGGGCAGAGACATGTCAAAGGTATTTTCCGGGCAATAAAGCCCTTCGTAATAGCAACCGGCCTCATTGCTGCCGTCCGGTATTCTGTTTGCCTCATAAGGCAGTGTCTGTACATAATATCTGCTCTGCCGGTTCAGCGTCTGCACGGCACTGTAGTAAAAATCACCGGACACATCCGGAACAGGGATGCCGTTCGTTCCGATGGTAAAATTGTCTGTCAGGTCGGTATTCGGATCTTCGTAGTCATATAGCTGTTTATCCGCATTCCATGTCGCTCTCTGCATGATGTACGATTTGCGGTTGAGTCCATTGACCAGAAAACGTACGTCTTGCTGCCGAATCCACCCGCGACGTTCCAATCCTCCTGCCAGTTCGCAGTAATCCACATCCACTGCACCTTGAGAAACATATTGCGGAGCTGCGACCTTGCATGTTACCAGAATCTTCGCCACGTTCCGTTTCAGGATAAATGTTTTTGGACACATGTAATGGTCATTGTCCTCCGTCAGAAGAAGCTGTTGGTCCTTGTCCTCGACACAGAACATGGCCATGTCTTTCCGCGTGTAGTCGCTGCCGGGAGTTTCCACGAGACCGATGCCCCTACCGGGGGCGTATGCCTCCGACAGACCGTAGGCATATGAGGTGACATAGTTTTCAGACAAGGCATACTCTTTGTTCCCTTCGGCGAAACACCCGGCTTGCTCGTCCGAGAGGTTAACACCGATGTACACCTGTTTCAATCCGGTCGTCAGCTGGGGAGCGTCCCCGCCTTGGGGAATTTTCAGGTTTATTTGCCCGTCAGGCGTTGCACCCGGATAGGGAACCCGAAACCATATTTTCGGGTTCTTTCCTACAGGTGTGCCATTGCTATTCAAGTCCTCGAAAAAGAGGCAAATCGAATGGATCGCGTTCTCTTCGTTAACCCCGAGGCGAAGTATATCTCCGCCATCGGTTGTTGCCCGATTTATGCTGCCGTTACCGTTCAATGAAAATTTTAGCGAGAAACATAATTCGCCCGATATGGGGACGGGAACAACATCGGCTTGTTTAGCCACGAAGTTCTCCTCCTTTGCACAACCGCCCAAGAACGACACGAGTGCCACTCCGAGCAAAAGATTGTGTATCATACCGGTCATTGTTTCGTTTTCCATCGGAAACCCGTCGGTTATCAGACAGGCAAACGACACACATAGGCCGAACAATTTTCGTATTCACGCAGGAATAAAAGCAACGATTACACCCCGAACGTATCGCGGCTCGGCTATACACTGCATCGCTTCCGGCGGCGATACCACACCCCGCGAACCGCGATTGCAAACCCGCCGCAGCGACTGCGAGGCCGGATGCTGCCAACGCAGACGCCGCAGTCAGGCCGCCCCCGAAAAACAACGTTTCCCTCTCTGGCAAAGAAACCCGACGGTCCGGCGGCCGGTTTTCCTGCGCTCCCGACACAGAACCGGAGTTGTACACGAAAGCCCGCGTCACGACAAAACGATATGGAGTCCGACCTTCCGAATGTTCGGACCATCCGAAACGTCCGGAAACGAACCGAACAAAAAAAATCGACTGCCGGAGCGATTCTTTCGCTCCGGCAGCTCCAATAACTTTACAAAACAAAATCAGACTCTACGCTGTCCGTCCTGAAGCCACTCCCTGCGATGCCTCTTAACGGCACATACGACCAGGGTTATGATGACCGATAAAACAACAAGACCAAACATAAGGCCGACAAAGCCTGCAAATCCTTCCATTTTTACGATAAACATTTTGGGGGTTCGTTTACTCTTTTCGGCGCAAAACTAATATAAAAAAATTTCCCCCCCCCCAAATATTTTAAGAAAAATATAAAAAAAAGTTCCAAAAATATTAAATCGACAAAAACAAGAAGACCGTTACAAAAACGTAATAATTAATCGGGAACGTAGCGCCCCACGCCCCTTTCGAGAAGGATATTTAGGGAAAGATCCGCGTTACAGACGCGAACACATACCGCGAATAAGCGACCCTCGGATTCGATGCTGCAACCGTCAAAAAAAGATACATCGAAAGATATGAGTAACCTGCGAAATAGAAATGTACGATTATATGCTACAATCGTTTAAGGGACATACGGACCAGATCCTCCACCGAAGCTCCGGGATTTTCCCGAGCAACGATTTTTACGACTTTATCCGCCGCCGCTTTCCCGAACCCGAGCATAACCAGCGCCGCAAGCGCCTCCTCGTAATCCCCGCCGGCGACGGGGGCCGTAACAGTATCCCCCGTCAGTCCCAGGCCGGCCATCTTGCCGCTCAACTCGACGATGATCTTCTGCGCCGTTTTCAGCCCCAATCCCTTGACATTTTTGAGAAGGACGGCGTTTTCGGTAGCGATGATCCCCTGCAACTCCCTCGGCGAATAGGTCGAGAGAATCATCCGGGCGGTATTGCCGCCTACGCCGGAGACACTTATCAGGTGGCGGAACAGTTCCCGTTCGGCCTTCGACGCGAAGCCGTAAAGCAACTGGGCGTCTTCCCGAACCACGTAATGAACGAACAGTTTCACTCGGTCGGAGTGCTCGATTTCGGAATATGTCTGCAACGATATCTGAAGAAAGTACCCCACTCCGCCGACATCCAACACGGCATGGGTGGGAGCGAGTTCGGAAATGGTACCGGAGAGATATTCGTACATGAATTTCTAATTTTGAATGTGGCTTGACAAAAGTAAAGATTTTTTTCTACCTTTGCCTTTCAAAGCGATATTTTTAACCAAAACAACGGATAACACATGAAAAAACTCTTCTTCGCGGCATTGATCGCCCTGGCAGGATTTACCGCCTGCGGCACCAAAAACGTCGAAACGGCAGCTACCGAAGCAACCGAGCAACGGGAAGTGGGCGGCGGTGACATCGCATACGTGCAGGTCGAAGCCGTGCTCGCGCAGTCCGATCTTTACAATGCAGAAGGCATCGCCCTGAAAGACAAGACCGAAAAGGCACAGAAGAGCTGGGCACAGAAGGAGCAGAACTTCCAGTACGAAGTAGCCCAGCTCCAGGAGAAATACCAAAAGGGGCTTATCACCACCAACGACGCGCAATCCACACAGGAGAACATCGAGCGCCGCATAGCTTCGTACCAGGCTGCGGCACAGAAGGAAGCCAAAGCGCTCGACGAAGAGAATTTCGTCTTTTCGAACCGGGCTCAGGACCTGCTGCACCGCGCCATCGAGAACCTCAATGCCGATGGTCGTTACAAACTCATCGTCAATGCCAATGCCCTGCTCGACGCCGATTCGACGCTCGACATCACGCCCGCCGTGCTTCAGGAGGTGAATCGTCTTTATGCCCTGGAAAAGAAAGACAAGGACAAGAAATAGAAGAGCGCTCCGCTCACCCGGGGTCCGTACCTCGACAAAAAAGTAACGGCTTTGTTTCAGAGTCGTTACTTTTTTTCGTAATTTTGCCTCTAATTAACGAACGTGATTATATGCTTTTAGTACCCCTCCTGGGCGCAGCGACCCATTTTCCCGTCGAGGAGAAGATTTAGAGATAGAGCGAAGTACAAACGCGGACACGGATCGCGGACGAACGATTCTCGGATACGATGCCGCGACCGTCGGACAGCGACACATTGAAAGATATAATTGCCTTAACGAAATACACCATGGGATTTGTTCCGTTCACATTCATCGATTTCATAGATATCATCCTGGTAGCGGCGATCATGTTCTGGATCTACCGCGCTACCCGGGGAACAAACGCCCCCTACATCATCTCCGGGATCATCATGATCTACCTGATGTGGGTTGTCGTACGCACGCTCAACATGGAGCTGCTCTCCAACATCCTGGGGCAGTTCGTCAGCGTCGGCGTCATCGCCCTTATCATCGTCTTCCAGCCTGAAATCAGGCGGTTTTTGCAGATGATCGGCATGCGCCAGAAACGGTTCAACTTCATCGCCCGCATCTTCAACCGAAACGACAATACCTCGGTAACGATCATCGCACCGATCGTCCAGGCCTGCCGGGAGATGTCCGCCCACAAAACGGGTGCGCTCATCGTGATCGGCCGCCAGAGCGACCTGCGGCTCATCACCGAAGGCGGTATCGCCATCGATGCCAAAATCTCGACGCCGCTTCTCGAAAATATCTTCTTCAAGAACGCACCGCTGCACGACGGCGCCGTCGTCATCGAAGGCGACCGCATCGTCGCAGCCAAATGCATCCTCCCCGTAACGCAGAGCGACGTTCCCAAATCCTACGGTACGCGTCACCGGGCCGCGATCGGCATGAGCGAAATTTCGGATGCGATCATTTTAGTCGTTTCCGAAGAAACCGGCGGCATCTCGATCGCACACGGCGGGACGATCCACCGCGACATCGCTCCCGATCAGCTGGCCAATCTATTACAACGTCATTTCGGAGCCAACCGGCAAAAAGACCGTCACGCGACGATGGGTAGTTAGACACTCTTCACATCACCATACCATGCTGCTCCCCTCCCCGACGGACCGTCTTATTCTGCGCTGTTGGCAGGATGAAGATTTTCCCGCATTCGCCCGGATGAACGCCGATTCCCGGGTGATGGAGTATTTTCCCGCTCCGCTCTCCCTCCCGGAATCCGCCGCCTTCTTCGACCGCATCCGCCGGGAATTCGAAACGGAAGGGTTCGGACTCTACGCCCTCGAACGTCGCACGGACGGAGAGCTGCTGGGTTATACAGGACTTCACCGGGTCACGTTCGACGGACCGTTGTACGGCCGGGTGGAAATCGGCTGGCGACTGCGCCCCGAAATGTGGGGCAACGGGTATGCCACGGAAGCGGCCCGAAGCTGCCTTCGGTACGCCAGCCTGTCGAAAATGGAATCCATTATCTCTTTCACCGCCTTGAGCAATCTGCGCTCACAACGGGTCATGCAACGGCTCGGTATGACACGATTACAGGAATTCGACCACCCCGCACTACCGACGGGACATCCTCTGCGACGGCACGTCCTGTGCATGATCCGGACGAGCGGATACGCAGAAACAGAACCGGAAACCCGGCCGGAAAACCTTCGATAAACCCCACGACGCCCCTCTAATCTGCGAGCCGCCGCCGGCAAAATTTCCCGGCAGCGGCACGCCCCACAATACCCGAAAACGTTAGACCAGGGACCGGAGCACCGCACGGGGAACCTTCGAATATTCCAACCACTGTCGCCACCGAATATTCCATCGGTCAAGATCGCAAACGGGTCCCTGTCCCGGCCTCCCGGCCCAAACTATGAACCGGAACCTTATCGAAAATTCTACCGTGCGAACAGCCCTTCGTATCCGAATCTTGTCCTCCCGCCTAAAAACCGGCCCGGCCGAAGTTCTGGCCTTATGGCCAACCAGACCGTTCGAAGCTGCATAAAAAAAGGCCGTGGAAAAATCCACAGCCTTTCATATCGGAATGAATCGCCCGCTTATTCGGCAGGAGCAGCGGCCGGCGCAGGCTGCTGATCGGAAGCCGGAAGTTCCGCCTGCGGAACCGCAGGAGCGGGATCTTCGACGATCATCTTCTCCATCAGCGCATTGGCATCTTTCTCGAGTTCCACGTTGCTGCGAGCCACCAGACCGCGATCCATAGCCAGCGTAGCCAACAGACTCAACACGACGATCACGACGGCCATCGTCCACGTAAATTTCTCCAGGAAATCCGAAGTCTGGCGAACGCCCATCACCTGGTTCGAAGCGCCGAAATTGGCAGCCATGCCGCTTTTGGGATTCTGAACGAGTACAGCCAGAATGATGAGAATACTTGCAACCAGAATCAGAATGATACAAAGAGTGTATAACATGTTCCTATCGTTTTAATTATTTATTTGCGATTTTGTCAATAAGCGACGCAAAGTAAACACTTTTTTCCGGATTTAACAAACTTAATTTGCGATAAATGGCGATTGCTTCGTCGCAAAGCCCCTGGGCCAGGTAGATTTCCGCCAGATCCTCCGTAACGAGGTCGTCGTCACCGCTCAATTCGGCCTCGGTGCGGACCTCTTCAACGACTTCGCCCTCCTCGGCCACGATCCGATGCCCCCCCTCCTTCAGGAAACGGTCGATCAGGTCGGCAGGCGAAAGCGCACAAAGCGCCTCCCGATCGACCGTGAACCGTCCGAGCGGCAGCAGACGCGACACCGCCGCGATCGACACCCGACGGTCGGAACGCCCGGTTTGAAGCACGCGCAGGATACGGGCGGGAGTAAACCACTCGTAACGCCCGACGAGCGCATCGAGCTGCGCTTCATCGACCGGGCCTACCGTGCCTCCGGACATCGTATATTCCTTGAAATCTGCCATCCGCTACCAGTTTGCCGCCGATGCCTGGAAAATGTCCGTCACCAGTTTATCGACGATTTGGGGAATCAGTTCGCCCTCGATTTCATTCAGCAGTTTCGAAGAATCGAAATCCTCGAACGCCGAAAACGTCTTTTTCCACGACATGCTCTCGTCCACCGCATTGGTGAAGCGCACATTGACGGTAATGGTCAATCGGTTCAACAGGGCCGTTTCGGACGAACCCGAAACCGAAGCCGTCGTCGAAGTATAACCGGTGATCTCGCCTTCGAAAGCGAAATCGCCGCCTTCGTCCACCTGCGTCAAACGCGTCTGGCGCGTAAACTTGTCCCGCAAGGCATCCGTCAGCGTCGAGCTCAGGATCGGAGCCACCATCGGGGCGTTGTTCGGGAAGTAGGCCACACTGAAGGTCTTGGCATCGGGCGGAATCGAAGCGCCCGACAACGAATAGTTCACCTTGTACCCGCAACCGGCCAGCAAGAGGCCCGCTGCGACGACGATCGCATATTTGAGTACAGCTTTCATTCGATTATAAACGATATTTTTCAGGAGTTCTCGTCGATGCCGAGCTCCTTGATTTTACGGTAAAGAGTTCTCTCCGACATAAACAGCTCGGCAGCGGCTTCCCGGCGGCGGCCGTTGTTGCGCCGCAGGGCCCGAAGGATCTGCTCCCGCAGCACATCGGCTTTGGTCAGTTCCCGCGAAGGCTGTTCATCGACCACCTCCTCGCTCTCCGTATAGTCCGGAGAAGCGATACTGTGGGCGGAAGCCGGCAACAACCCCGCCAGGTCTTTGGTCGGCTCGGCAGGACGCTCGGCACGCTGCATCAGCTCGGTAAGCATCCGCTTCAGGTCATTGACGTCGGCCCGCAGGTCGAAAAGCACTTTGTAAAGCAACTCCCGTTCGAAAGACACGCCGTCGCCCGGACCGCTATGCAAGGCCGTACTCATCGACGTAGATGCTCCGCTTTGAGATTGTGCGGGCAGGTACTTCGTCAGGATGGCAGGCGTAATGAGCCGCGCCTCCTCGATGGCCGAAATCTGTTCGGCGACATTTTTCAACTGACGGATATTGCCCCGCCAATAGTAATTCTCCAGCATCTGCCGGGCCTCGGGGTCCAGAGAAATAGCCGGCATACGGTACTGGGCCGCTACATCGGCCGCGAACTTGCGGAAAAGCAAGAAAATATCCTCCTTCCGTTCCCGCAGAGGAGGCACCAGGATCGGCACCGTATTGAGCCGGTAATAGAGATCCTCGCGGAAACGCCCCGCCTGGATCGCATCCTGCAAATTCGTATTCGTCGCCGCCACCACGCGCACGTTGGTCTTCTGCACCTTGGCCGAACCGACGCGGATGAACTCGCCGGTCTGCAACACACGCAACAACCGCACCTGGGTCGAATGAGGCAGCTCGGCCACCTCGTCCAGAAAGATCGTCCCGCCGTCCGCCTCCTCGAAATAACCCTTGCGGGCTTCGACTGCTCCGGTGAAGGCCCCCTTCTCGTGTCCGAACAATTCGGAATCGATCGTTCCTTCGGGAATGGCGCCGCAGTTCACGGCGATATATTTATTGTGTTTACGTGCCGAATAGGCATGGATCACCTGCGGGAAAAACTCCTTGCCGACGCCGCTTTCACCCGTAACGAGTACCGAAAGATCGGTCGGCGCCACACGCAGGGCAACCTCCAGCGCACGATTGAGCGCCTCGGAGTTGCCGATGATCCCGAAACGGTTTTTTATGGATGTCAGATCTGTCATTCCTACTCTATCAATCCGGTTTTACAGCCAATACCGGCAAACTATTCCTGATTCGTATCCGGAACGGGCTCCACACCCCCGTCCGTTCCGGCAGCCACGGGCTCCGGCACGGCAGGTGCGAGTTGTTCGAGGTATTCGCGCTCCAGACGCTCGATCTTCGCCCGGCGCAGATAACCGTAAACGATGACGCCTACGGCCAGCACAGCGACCACGATGGCGATGACCATAAATTTATCGATCCTCCGGCGGGGCTTGGAACCCACATAGGTATATCCCTCGGTGGTTTTAAGCGGTTTGCCGTATTGCAATCCCTTTACATAAGGTGCGGGTTTGCGCTTGGCAGAAACGGAGATCCGAGGTTCGGAAATACCGTCGTCGATTACAGGAGAAGCCTTCGCTTCGGAACGGGATCGCACACGGGGTGCAACGGACTCCGCAGACGCAGCGACGGAAGCGGGATGAGAAGCTGCGGCCGAGGAAATCTTATTTCCTTCCTCCGGAGCCGATTCCCCGGCAACAGGTCCCGCAGCAACAGACGTGGCCGGAGCCGCCTGAAAGACGATGGCACCGCCCGGCGAAAGGGTCAGGCGACCGAAGCCCTCGATTGCATAGGCCCCCTCATGCTCGAGGGCATGACGCACTTCAAACACGAAGCGGTCGATCGCACCGGCAGCCTCCAGATCGTTCATTCCACCCTGCTGCACCAGCAACCCGCGCAAGATGCCGTCGTCGCGCCTGAGCAACTCCGAAAAGACCACACCGCCTTCGGGAACCTTCACGACAAAAGTTCCCAGTTGCGGCACGACCAGCCTCCTGTGCTGGGTCAGGTAATTCGTTATGATTCCAGTCAACACCGTTCTGTCCCGATTAAAATTCGACCCAAAAATACAATTTTCATCGGACAAAAACGAAAAAATTCACCTGTTTTTTCAAAATATACGGATAAACCATTGGCGATCTCGAAAATAATTACCTACTTTGCACCCCCAAATAAAAAACAATCCGCACGAGCTACTTTGCTCCAAAATTTACGATGTAGCTCACGCGGATTATATCGCAAAAAACACAAACGGGCCATGAAAGACAAGTACATCGACCTGATCGAACAGACGTTCGATTTCCCGCAGGATGAATTTACCGTCGAGGACAACGAATTGAACTTCCACGACATTCCCCTGATGGAATTAATCAAGCAGTACGGCACTCCGCTCAAGATAACCTACCTGCCGAAGATCTCCCAGCAGATCAACCGGGCCAAGCGCATGTTCAACGTAGCGATGGCGAAGGTCGATTACAAGGGTACATACAACTACTGCTACTGTACCAAGTCGAGTCACTTCTCGTTCGTGCTGGAAGAGGCGATGAAAAACGACATTCATCTCGAAACCTCCTCGGCTTACGACATTCACATCATCAACGCCCTGTACGACAGCGGCGTGATCGACAAGGACCGCTATATCATCTGCAACGGCTTCAAACGTCCGCAATACGTCGAAAATATCGCCCAGTTGATCAACGACGGGTTCGAAAACACGATCCCCGTGATCGACAACAAGGAAGAGATCGACCTCTACGACGATGCCATTACCAAAAAATGCAAAATCGGTATCCGGATCGCCAGCGAGGAGGAGCCCAAATTCGAGTTCTACACCTCGCGCCTGGGGATCCGCTACAACGACATCATCAACTTCTACAAAACCAAGATCCAGAAAAACAAGAAGTTCAAGCTCAAAATGCTGCACTTCTTCATCAATACCGGTATCAAGGACACGGCCTACTACTGGAACGAACTGTCGAAATGCCTGAACATCTACTGCGAATTGAAGGCCATTTGCCCCGATCTGGACAGCCTCAACATCGGAGGCGGCTTTCCGATCAAAAACTCGCTCGACTTCTCGTACGACTACGAGTACCTGACCGAAGAGATCATCGCGCAGATCAAGAACATCTGTACCCGCAACGGAATCGACGAACCGCACATATTCACTGAATTCGGATCGTTTACCGTCGGCGAAAGCGGCGCGACCCTCTACTCGATCGTCAATCAGAAACAGCAGAACGACCGCGAGAACTGGTACATGATCGACAGCTCCTTCATCACGACTTTGCCCGATACGTGGGGCATCAACCAGCGCTACATCATGCTGGCGATCAACAACTGGGACAAGGAGTACCAGCGTGTGCTGCTGGGCGGCCTGACCTGCGACAGCGAAGATTTCTACAACTCGGAATCGCACATCAACGCGATCTTCCTCCCGAAGCTCGAACCGGGAAATCCGCAATATATCGGCTTCTTCCATACGGGAGCCTATCAGGAGTCGATCGGCGGCTTCGGCGGCATACAGCACTGCCTGATTCCGGCCCCCAAACACGTCATCATCGACCGGGACAAGGACGACAACGAATACTACACCCGCCTGTTCGCCAAAGAACAGTCCTACCGCTCGATGCTCCGCATCCTGGGGTATTGACGGAAACGGATTCCCGGATCGAAGATTCCGAAATGTACGACACCGATACGAAAGCACCGACTTCTCTTAGGAAGCCGGTGCTATTTTAATGCCGGTTCTAATACAACCCTGTAAGCGGACCCAACTGCACGATCCAATCTTTCTTTCCCCACAGGTAATCCGTCATCCTGAACCGAGGGATATCGGGATAAGGAGGATAATAATCGAGGGGTTCAACCTCACCGAATACGTTCGATGTTTCGTCCCATCTTTCACAAAAATCCTGCAAGAGAATTGCCTCTTCATAATTATACACGTCGAGCTTTGCCCTCCAGTTATTCAGGTACAGGGTATCGCTCGGTGTTATTTCATTATCCATCTTGCCATCGACACCGGCGCTTAAAAAAATGAAGGATACCGGAACCTTTTTATAATAGTCATAAAGAGGAATATACAAAAACTCACCTCCGTCCCTGGCAAACGGATCCGTCAGAAATTGCTGGGCTCTTAAATCTTTTTTCGCCATATCAGGCCAATAAGTTTGCTGATAAAAATCGACGGCTTCATCCATCGAACGGGGATAATACCCGAATGAATTATAATACTCTAATGGCAGTCGTTGATAAGTCGGCCACCTAAAGTAATCCCTAATACTTTCTGCCGTCTCGACATACTTGCCACTCAAACAACACCACAATACCGAACTGCTCAAAGACAGGAGAACTACCAATGACAAAATTGCCAAGATCAATCTTTTTCGTTTCATTTCGAGAGAAAATCAAATCCGGTTATGATGTAGAAATCGTAATTTCAAACTTTTTCACAGCTCTTTATTTCGATACGGGTCCTTCACCTCACTCCGTACAGATTATCATCCACCTTCGCTTTTACCTTTCGACCAACAATCGTTACCATTTCAAAAAACCGCCATGTACTTTCTCATCATACAATGCAACCATTCGGGCATCGGAGAAGTATCCGATTTTATCTTCAGGAAATTCTTTTTTTAATCGACGAGCAATACGGATTCCTTCCTCGTCCAGTTCGACCACTTTATCCCGATCGGGGAATCCCTTTATGAACTCCTTCCAATATTGCTCCAGCCACACATCGATCCGGTTCGAAAGATCCGGACTTATGCCGACTTCATCGTGCTCCAAGTAACCTCCATTGGCCGCATCCCGAATGCCCGTTCCATCGAAGTATCCATCCACCGTTAAATACCGCATAACAAACAAATAAAATAATCGGCAACCGCAAAGCTTTCAGCAGGAAGCGATACGATTCGAATTAAACAAAGATAGAGAAAAAAGGTGTTCGTGGTTTTCGGTCGATGTTTGTACGATCGAAAATGCGGGTATTCCGCTCTTTTGCCAAAAGGCACCCGGAAAAAAGAGGTTCGAAACTCCTGCCGGAACGCGTCTTGTGAAAATAAATTCGTACCTTTATGGCTGTTTTAGAATTTTGAGTGTTATGAAGAAAGAGTGGAACGACGTGCGTGAATTTCACGAAAAGTTCGGTCATCCGTGTCCGGATGCACCCCGTATGCTGGATAAAAAACGCTCGCTCAGCCGAGCGAAATGGATGAACGAGGAGGTTGCTGAATTTCTGGTCGCCGAGGATATCTACGAGCAGGCCGACGCGATGATCGACCTGATGTACTTCGCGCTGGGTACGATGGTCGAGATGGGACTCGAGCCGGACGAACTGTTCGAAATCGTTCAGCAGGCTAACATGGCCAAGTTGTGGCCCGACGGCAAGCCGCACTACAATCCCAAGGACGGCAAGGTCATCAAGCCCGATACGTGGGAGGATCCTGCGCCGAAAATCCGGGCCTGTATCGATGCCGTGATCGCCCGTAAGGGGAAATAACCTCCGTTTCGTATCGTGTAAATATACCCTTTCGTGCCGGTAATTCGGTGCAAAAGGGTAATTTTGTTTGTCGAAGGGTTGTTTTTCCAAAAAATAATCGTAACTTCATTCATCGAAAAATTAACTTTTTGTTGTCATGAAAAGACTTTTTGGAATATTGCTATGGACGTTGTTTTGTCTGTTCGGCACACAACTGTCATTCGGACAGGACAACCGCGAGCAGGTGCTCGCATTGCAGCGGCAGGCTATCGAATTGATGGATAACGGTGATCCCGATCAGGGTATCGTGTTGCTCCGGCAGGCACTGGCACTCGATCCGGACTATTGGCCTCTGACGTACGAGATGGCTTACGCCTATATGGTCAAACGGGATTATCAGAAAGCGATCAAACTCGCCAAAACACTTTATAAGTACGAGGATTGCAACGACCTGGTTTATCAGTTGGTCGGAAGCTGTTACGATTATCTGAAGAATCCGAAAAAAGCTTTGAAAGTTTATGCGCAGGGACTTAAACGCTTTCCCGATTCGGGCGCTCTTTATCTGGAGCAGGGGGTCGTTTTGGGGATGTAGGGGCATTACGACGAAGCGGTCGCTTCTTTCGAAAAAGGTATCAGCGTGGCTCCGATGTTCCCGTCGAATTATTACCGGGCGGCTCAGTTTTACGCTGTTTCGACAAGCAAGGTCTGGAGCCAGATCTATGGCGAGATGATGATGAACCTGCTGCCCAGCGGCGACCGGAATAAGGAGATGAGCGAGCTTTTGTTCCGTAACTATAAGGCCGGCATCGTTTTTTCCGCCGATTCCGTAGCGGTCGATTTTTACGAGAACCGTCCGATCGCCGTAACGATCGATATGCTTATGGCCGGGGATGTACGGGAGCCTTACGGTGCCGTGTACGAGGCGGCGATGCAGGCTGCGGCCGGGGGCGAACGGTCCGTCGATCTGGAATCCATGAACCGTATCCGTATCCGGTGGATCGACGAGAGCCTGAAGAAGTTGGACGAAGGGGCGAATACGGTGGTGAAGTATGACAATCAAATCGTCGTTCCTTTTTTGGAATACCTGCGTTCGGTGCGGGATGCCGGTCATCTGGAAGCCTACAACTATTGGGTGCTCCGGGAGGGGAATAAGACCGCGTTTAGCTTGTGGATCACTGACAATCGGCAGAAATTCAATGATTTTATGAAGTGGTTCGAGCACAACAGGTTGAAAATTGCGAATGCCCCTGTCCCGATATCGTACTTATAATAAATTGGGGGCTGCGGCAATCGATATACCAATATATAGGGATTCGGTGCGCATCCGAATTTGCGTATCTTTGCAGAAAATAGGATACGGTTCGGACAAGCTCGAACAACCGACGCTCGAAGCATGCGCAGAAGACGCTTGTGAACTCTGCTATGCAAGGAGGGGGGGGGTAGAACGTTAAGTTTGACTTGCCGTTTGCCTTATCTTTAGAAGATAGGATCTGGCTCGGCAATCTCTGCATGCGGTCTTGCGCGATTGTTTTCGCCTTTCCTTATCTTTGACATGGTCTTGGATAGGATGCGCCTCGGAAAACCGGGACAGGTTCCCGTTTTCTCTCGGCTTTCACTATCTTTGTAACATAATCCTTGCATTATGAAACAGACGGAACATTCTTTCGACAATACGGAGCGGGGGCGCCTCCTCTTTTCGCCGGGTATGAAGCTGGCCGACCTGGTCGAGTCCAACTACGAGTTGCTCGTGGTACTGGCCCGTATGGGTATTCCTCTCGGCTTCGGCGAGGCGAGTGTCGGCGAAGTCTGCCGCCAACGCGGAATTTCGGCGGAGCTTTTCCTCATGATTTGTCGGATTTATTCGTCGGATGCCCCGGTTCTGCCTTATGAACAACTGACTTCGGACGATTTGAGCGGTGTCCTCGATTACCTGCATACTTCGCACCTGTATTATCTGGAGGTTACTCTTCCGCATCTGGATGCGAAGATGGCTGCGATGACTGCGACCTGCGACCGCGAACACAGCAAAATTTTGAGTAAATTTTTTGCCGATTACCGCCGGGAAGTGGACAATCATTTCGATTACGAGGAGCAGACCGTGTTCCCTTACGTACAGGCCCTGCTCGAAAAACGCCGGGTGGACGGTTACAACATCCTTTGCTTCGAAGATAACCACAGCGATATCGACGGGAAGCTATGTGACCTGAAGAATATCATTATCAAGTACCTTCCTGAAAATTGTTCCGCCAAACTGCGCTACGAAGTGCTCTCCGATATTTTCCGCTTCGAGGAGGACCTCAGCCGACATACCGTCATCGAGAATCAGATTTTGATTCCGTTGGTCGAAAAATTGGAGAAAAATGGATAACGGTCGTATTTATAAAGTGTTGATTATCGAGCCTTCCGCAATCGTGGGGGCCGGTATTCGGACATTGCTGGACGGTTTTTCCGAATTCAGGGCCCTCGATGCCGAAACTACCGGCGACCCGGCGACCTGTTTCGAACGGGTGGCGACGACGGGACCCGACGTGGTGCTGATCAATCCCGCGCTGTTTCCCGTGATGCGCCGCACTCCGATACGAAACGCCTTTCCGATGTTGCAGGACGTCCCGATTGTCGCTCTCTGTCACGGAGCTGTGGACGACGAGCTGCTGCACGAGTTCGACGGAGTAATCAATCTTTATGACTCTCCGGGACGGGTGCATCACAAACTTCGGCAGGCTCTCGAGCAGACGCGTACGACGGCACAGTCTGAAGGCTATGAACTTTCGGAGCGTGAGCGCGAAATTCTCGTGGCCGTCGCCCGGGGCCTGACCAACCGGGAGATCGCCGACCAGTATTTCATCTCGATCCATACGGTTATTTCCCACCGCAAGAACATCACCCGCAAGACGGGCATCAAGACCATCGCCGGCCTTACGGTCTATGCTCTGCTGAATAATATGATTTCCGAAGCCGACCTGGGCAACTGATCTTTTGCCGATGGCGTTCTGTTTATTTCCCGTCTTTGTAGAAGATAGGAGCCGAGCCGCTCGGAAAACTGCGAGCAAACTCCCGTTTTCTTCTCGGCTTTTCGTATCTTTGCAAAAAATCGGATGCGTGGCCCGGACAAGTTCAGACAGATTCGGCTTACCGTTCGCTTTCCACTATTTTTGCAAAAAGATAGATTCGGCCGGACGGATCGCTGCTGTCGCCGCCTGCGAAACGATCGGATCGAACCCGGGAACACCCTCGCCGTACCTCTTTTGCTACCGCTTGTCATGCAGATCAACAAGGCACAATTCGTATGCAGCTCCGAGCGTCTTTCGCAACTGCCGAAAGACTCGCTCCCGGAGTTCGCTTTCATCGGCCGCAGCAACGTCGGCAAGTCGTCGCTGGTCAATATGCTCACAGGTCGCAGCGGCCTGGCCAAAGTTTCCGGCACCCCGGGCAAGACACGGCTTATCAACCATTTCCGCATCAACGACAGTTGGTATCTGGTCGATCTGCCCGGTTACGGTTACGCCCGCACATCGAAAACCCAACGCGACGAGTTCGCCAAAATCATCACCGACTACGTACTCCGATGCGAACGGATGCACTTCCTGTTCGTGCTGGTCGATTCCCGACTGGAGCCCCAGAAGATCGACCTGCGCTTTATCGAAATGCTCGGCCGGGAGGGCATCCCTTTCGGCATCGTCTTTACCAAAACCGACAAACTGTCGGCCGCACAGCTCGCACGCAGCGTCGAACGCTACAAACAAGTACTCGGTGAACAGTGGGAGGAGTTGCCTCCGATGTTCCGCTCCTCGAGCGAAAAACGGACGGGCCGCGAAGAGATCTTGGACTTCATCGGCAAATGTTTAACAGAATGTTAAAAAAAGATTTTAGAAATACCCGATAATTCGGTCTTTACATCCTATCTTTGCACCATTCAAAAACACAATCACATACTATGGCTATCCACAAAATCAAATTCTTCGCAGGCAGGGGCTCGCGGTACCTCGCGGAGAAAATCGTCGCAAGCTACGGCACCACGCTCGGAAATTCGGAGGTGCAACAGTTCAGCGACGGAGAGTTCCAGCCCTGCTTCAACGAGTCGATCCGCGGCTGCACCGTGTTCATCATCCAATCGACCTTCCCGCCGCTGGACAACCTGATGGAACTCCTTATGATGATCGACGCCGCACGCCGCGCATCGGCCTATAAGGTGATCGCCGTGATGCCCTACTTCGGCTGGGCGCGTCAGGACCGCAAAGACCGTCCCCGCGTACCGATCGGCGCGAAACTGGTAGCCAACATGCTCGTCGCGGCAGGCGTGGACCGCATTATGACCATGGACCTGCATGCGGACCAGATCCAGGGTTTCTTCGACGTACCGGTGGATGCACTCTATGCCAGCGGCATCTTCGTACCGTACATCAAGAGCCTGAACATCCAAGACCTATCGATCGCAGCCCCCGACATGGGCGGCGCCAAACGAGCCAACACCTATGCCAAGCACCTGAGCGCCCCGATCATCATCTCGCACAAGGAGCGTGCGAAAGCCAATGTCGTGGGTAAAATGACGGCCATCGGCGACGTGAAAGATCGCAACGTAATCATCGTGGACGATATGATCGATACGGCCGGCACGATCTGCATGGCAGCCGATATGCTGATGGAAAAAGGTGCCAAGAGCGTCCGGGCAGCCATCACCCACCCGATCCTTTCGGGGCAGGCTTACGAAAAGATCGCGGCCAGCGCCCTGCAGGAGGTGATCGTCACGGACACCATACCGCTCAACCCGGAAAAGGACCTGAGCAAATTCAAGGTGATGACCGTAGCGGACATCTTCGCCAACGTCATCGAGCGCGTACACAACTACAAGGAAATTTCGTCGATTTTCTTCAAGTAGGAGGAGTATTTACAATACGACAAGGGGATGCTCGAAAAAGCATCCCCTTTGTCGTATTTAATGTTTCGCTGTCCGGTGCATCTCACAAAAGCAACAACAGTCCGATCGCCAACGCCGCAAAAATACAGGAACAAAAGCGTATGATGCGATTATTGCAGAAAGACACCTTCCACAAGAAATAAAACCCAGCGCAACATAAAAGATATAACCCCAGTAAAACCAAAGAAACAATCCCGCAATACACCACGTAAACCAGCCCGTTTCCGCCTGCCCCATCGTATATCGAACCAACAAAAAATACGATTATGTCGAGCAGCAGCAACCCGGTCAGTACGAGGGTCGTTATTTCGGCAATTCTGTTTTTTCTCATTTTACTCCGTCACTTCAGCGGCGAATCCGGTTCCCGGGCCATAACCATATAGAACATACGGTCGAGGAAGCCAGGGGCGAATTTCTTGATAAAGTGCGTGGCACGCCCCTCAGCCTCCATCAGGCAAAGGCGTTTGCGCTTTTCGATACCCCGAATAACGATACGGGCGACCTGTTCGGGCGTCATCATCTTCGCCTCGTCGCGCGGTGTCTCGCCCTGGCTCGAACCGTCGGCCGTGAGCGCCGAAAAGCGGACATTCGAAGCCGTGAACCCCGGGCAGGCGACCATCACGTGCAACCCCTTCTTCAGGTTTTCGATCCGCACGGTTTCCAGAAATCCCGTCATCGCATATTTCGAAGCCGAATAGCCCGTACGCCCCGGCAGGCCGTGCAAACCAGCCACCGACGAGATGCCGACCAGCGACCCGTGCGAAGCCTGCAAGTAGGGCAGCGCGTATTTGGTACAATAGACCGTGCCCCAGAAATTAACGTCCATCAGACGGTGCAGCACCTCCAGATCCACATCATCGAACAGCGCCCGCATCGAAAGGCCCGCATTGCAGATGAGTACATCCACCCCGCCGTACTCCCCGACGGCCGTGTCGATCAGATTGCGGCACTCCTCCGGCCTGGTCACATCCACCGCGCAGTAGGTCGCTTCGCCGCCTTTGGATCGGATATCTCCGACGATGAGCTGCAATTTTTGCAGGCTCCGGGCGCCGAGCACCACGTTGGCACCCTGCACCGCACATTCGCGGGCCAATGCCTCGCCGATCCCCGACGAAGCTCCGGTGACCACGACGGTCTTTCCTTTCAAACCTTTCATCCTATCAATCGTTTACATTTATTTCCAATCCGTCGTAAGCCAGATATACCCCTTCGGGCAACAACGCGGAACGCTCGGCGTAAAGACCCATTTCGTGCGACATGTGCGTCAGATACGCCCGGCAGGGCGCCACACGGCGGATCAACGCCAATGCTTCGTCCAGTGAAAAATGCGAATCATGGGGCTGGGGCCGGAGCGCATTGACCACCAGCACTTCGACACCGTACAGCTTCCGCTCTTCGGCCGGGGCGATGGTCTTGAAATCCGTAAGGTAGGCCAGTTCGCCGAACCGGAACCCCGTCACCTCGAATCGGGGCGAATGGTGTCCCGACACGGGAATCACCTCCTTGTCCTTGACGCAAAAGGGAACGGCAGGATCTATTTCGCGCAGCTCGATTTCGGGCACCCCCCGATACTTGTCCACACTGAAGGCATAGTCGAAGTCCTTGCGGACGCATTTGAGCGTCTGCCGTGTTCCGAATACGTCGATCCGATGGATCGTGGGATAATCGACGAAATTGAAGGCCCGCACGTCGTCCAATCCTCCGATATGGTCTTTGTGTTCGTGCGTCAGCAGAATCGCGTCGATATGCCGGACCCCGGTCCGGAGCATCTGGTAACGGAAATCGGGCCCGGCGTCGATCACCAGCCGTATGTCGTCCCACTCGAGCATGGCCGAAGTCCGCAGACGGTTATCGCGGGGATCTTTCGAGGTGCAGACGGCACACCGGCAGCCGATCACCGGCACCCCCTGAGAAGTTCCCGAGCCAAGAATCGTAAGTTTCATACCCATCGCAAAAAACGTCGGAGTTTCTGTTTTTCCCGGCGACGGGAACAAAAATACGAAAAATAATTCTATCTTTGTCCGCGAAACAAAAAACAGAAAAAATTCTAAATTTAATCGCGTATGTTTAAAAATCAACCCAAAGGATTGATCCCGGCAGCATTGAGCAACATGGGCGAGCGTTTCGGATATTATATCATGAACGCGGTGCTCGTGCTGTTTCTATGTTCCAAATTCGGCCTGTCTGAAGAAACCAGTGCTTTAGTCTATTCTTTCTTCTATGCCGGTATCTATGTGCTTAGCCTCGTAGGCGGTATCATTGCCGACAGAACGCAGAACTACAAAGGAACCATCATTTCCGGTCTTATTGTCATGACTATCGGTTATGTCGTATTGGCATTCCCCATTTTCGCGACTCCCGAGAATCAGACATGGCTTCTTACGCTTACCTGCGGTGCGCTGTTCCTCATCGCATTCGGCAACGGCCTTTTCAAGGGCAACCTTCAGGCCATTGTCGGACAGTTGTACGACAATCCTCGCTATGCTTCGCAGCGTGATGCCGGTTTCCAGATTTTCTATGTCTTTATCAATCTTGGCGGCGTTGTGGCTCCCTTCGTAGCTCCTTTGCTCCGCAGCTGGTGGCTCAGTGAGAACGGTTTGATGTATAATGCCGAGCTTCCCGCTCTTTGCCACGGATTTTTGGCGGGTGCGGAAGTAAACCTTGCCAATCTTCAGGAGCTGATTACAAAGGTGGGTGGCTCTGTGGTTGCAGGTGATGCCGGCTCCGTATCGGCATTCTGTTCGAATTATCTTAATGTCTTCAACACCGGCATCCACTATTCGTTTATCGCCTCTGTCGCTGCAATGCTTATTTCTCTCTCGATATTCCTTTGCACCAAAAGGCAGCTTCCTTCTCCCGCAAAGAAAGCAAAAGAGGAAACCGTTACCTATTCTGCAGAGGAAAAAGCTGCAATGGCCACGGAAATCAAGCAGCGTATGGCAGCCCTCTTCGCTGTGCTCGGTATTGCTATCTTCTTCTGGTTCTCATTCCATCAGAACGGAACTTCGCTTTCGCTCTTTGCCCGCGATTTCGTAAAGACCGACTCCGTACAGCCGGAAATATGGCAGGCTCTCAACCCGTTCTATGTCATCATCCTCACTCCTGTTGTGATGTGGGTATTTGCCGCTCTTGCACGCCGTGGAAAAGCGATTTCCACACCTCGCAAGATCGCTATCGGTATGGGTTTGGCCGGATTGGCATTCCTTTTCATGACCGTATTCTCGATCATCAACGGTTATCCTTCGGCCGAGGCGTTCAAGGATCTCCCGGCTGCCGAGGCGGCCGCTCTCAAGACAGGACCGTGGGTTCTCTTCGTACTCTACTTCTTCCTGACTGTGGCAGAGCTGTTCATTTCTCCTCTCGGTCTGTCGTTCGTTTCTAAAGTTGCTCCCAAGCATCTCCAGGGCCTTTGCCAAGGTCTGTGGCTCTGTGCAACGGCCGTAGGCAATCTGCTGCTCTGGATCGGTCCGCTCATCTACAATGCTTATCCTATTTGGGTGGCTTGGACTGTATTCTTCTCGGTCTGCATCATCTCGATGGGTGTTATGCTCGGTATGGTGAAATGGCTCGAGCGGGTTACCGAATAAGACCTGTATTTCGATTGATACGGCGGCGCTTCCGAAAAGGAGGCGCCGCTTTCATTGGCTGCCGGGAAGTACCGTATTTTTGTGATTATATACTTCGGTGTCCCTTTGGGGTGTGTCGTAGCCCAAGTTTCCTCCGAGCGAATGGATTTAGGGCGACAAGTATTACAACACGGTCACGGGTCGTGAATAAACGACCGTCGAATAAGGTATATTGGCGGTATATGACTGCCGATGTTTTACGGCGAGGCGTGTCCGTTTCCGGCGGGATCGAAGCGGTGCTCCTCTTTTGCGTCCGAGCCCGTGCCGGCCGCAGAATTCACCGCCGGAGTGTATGGAGCGTAGGCTTTTGTCCGGGGGCCGGGCGCTTTCCGGATTGCGGATTCGTTATCCCGGCACATAGGAATTGCGACCTTGTCCGGGGCTTTTTACTTCCGGCGACCGTAAGGGATAACCGGCCGGCGGCTTCTTGACGGGTGTTCGGGCATTCGGGGCGTGCGGCGCAGGATCCGGCTCATGGGGCGGTTTATTCGGCGATGAACTTTATCCGGGGCTGGCTCTTCGATGCCGGCTATCGTTGAAGAAGATCGGACGGCATCCCTGACGGGTGCTTCCGGATTACGGGTTCGACGCTCGGAGAGCAGAGAGCAGGCTTTTGTCCTAAAAGGAAATAGGACCGTATCCTTGAGCCGTCCATTGTAAATGAATCGGAGCGGCAAATTGATTTGCGACTTCGGTACGCTTGTTCAATGTTGCGAACGATGCCTTACGGACACTCTTCCTGAAGTCCGGTTATTTCCCGTAAACCGTTGTCTTCCCCCCCCTTGTCCGGGATTTTCTAATGGACTCTTGCCATTGTTGCGGGGCCATGCCTTTTTCTTTGGCGAAGGCGCGGTAGAAGGTCGCCGTGCTCCCGAATCCGGATAACAGGGCCACTTCTTCGATTTTATGGCCGGCCTCCTCGTCTTCGAGCAGCGGCAGGGCGGCATACTGGATGCGGCAGTGGTTGATGTAGTCGCGGAACGACAAGCCCAATTCCTTGTTGAGCAGCAGGGAGAGTTGCGTGCGGTTAGTGCAGCATTCGCTGGCCAGGTCGATGATCGTGAGCCCGGGGTTGAGGTACAGTTTGCGCTGTACGATGGCTTCCTGCAGCTGTTCCCGCAGCGATGCGGCGCGTTCTTTTCCTTCGGCGAGGTTCGTTTCCGGATTTTCTTCGGCGCTCTCTCCTTCCGGGATCGGCTGCCAGTAATCCCGGATAATGTCCGGGATGCGGTATTGCAGGATGCAGCCGTAGAGGATACCCCAGACGGCGAGTGTCAGGATATAGATGAGAATGGTGAACCAGATGTTGCTGAAAAATAGAATGATGATGATGTATGAAAGCAGGTAGAAGGCCAGCAGTGCCGACATCCACCGCAGCCATTGCAGGTGGATGCGCTCCGTGAACGAGTAGGCCTGGGCGATCTCCCGGGAGTAACGGATGGAGTAGAGGACGATGCGAGTCAGGGCGAAGAGGCAGTAACCGACGGTGTATAGGGTGTAGAGCAGAAGTACCGTCGGCAGGAAGGACGGCAGGTCCTTTAGCAATTCCGGCAGGGAAGCATATACCGTGCGGGGTTCGAAAGCCGTTCCGAGCCAGTAGGCGCCGCCGAGCAGAACGAAGGGGCTCAGCAGTTTGAGGCTGTATCGTACGGTGATGCGGCCGGGCATCACCAGTTCGAAAAAGAAGAGCGACAGCAGAGCCAGGGTAAACAGGTCCGGAAAGGTGAAGCCCGGGCCGAGAATTTCGTAGTTGTAGGCGGCATCGTGGCTTAGGAAAAACTCTTTGAGTTCGATCAATGCCATCCATATCAGGCAGATCGTGAAGAGATAATGGGGCCGGGATTTACTCTGTCGGGCATAAATCGCCATATGGAAGGCGCCCATAGCGAAAAATGACAGGGAAGCTCCGTTAAGGAAATATGTGAGGTTTTCCAACATTCTGAATACTAAGATAGTAAAAATAAGTACTAAAAATGTCTTTTTGCGCTATTATTTCGGCTTTCGCCGGGAAATCGCCCCGTGCGACTCTTCCGTCCTGCATTTTTTCGATGGATGGAGGTCGGTGAAATTTATGGACGGTAGAGTCGGGTGGGATACACGGGGCTTGAAATTCCTTGTTTTTCGGGGTAAAAAATCCGGGTGTCCGGGAATGGTTTTTCCGGTTTGACCCGAATCTGAAAAATAATTATACAAAATTATCCGGATTGAAGGATGTTTCGTTCTCAAATTGTATAAATCGAATCGCAAAACGTACATCGGATTTTCTGGACGCCTCCGAGCGGAATGTGATGAATGTCGTATGTGCGCCGGGAACGGCGGCGATCGTCAGCAGTTGCCGGCCCGCCTTCTGTTTGCGGTGGAGAAAACTGTTTCGCTGGGTGTGTTCCGGTTGTCTTGCGGTAGCGTTTTCGGGAGGGGAGAGAGGGCGGCCGGTTCCGGGAGATTATCGGATCTGTAGGAGGAGAGGTATAGGATTGTGGCGGTATGGTTTTAGAATTTTTCCGACAGATACCGAATTGTTCGGGTGTGCACCGCCGGAGCTGTCCGGGGTGTTGCGGATCGTTTTCGCCGCTCGTTCCGAATGCTGCCGATAGTCGCTCCGGCCTATCCGAGCGTACGGCGAAACGCGTCGCTCCGTATCTGGAGTGTGCGAGAAAAAGCGGCGCTTTCTCTTTTCCGCGGTGTTTTTTTTGTATTTTTGTTTCTGTAATGAACCAGTTTATGGGAAATCCGACGAAAAAGCTCCCGATGATCGAGCGGGACGGCTGGCTGCTTCCGGTCGAGAAAGAGCTGACCGCCCGGCACGAGAGCTACCTGCGGGCACTTCGGGAAATAGAAAAATCGGCCGGATCGATCGTCGATTACGCCAACGGCTATCGCTATTTCGGATGGCAGCGGGACGAGACGCTCGAAGGCTGGTGGTTCCGCGAATGGCTTCCCGGTGCGCAGGACGTTTATCTGCTGGGCGACTTCAACGGTTGGCAGCGCACCTCGCTGCGGCTCGACAGAAACCCGGAAGGGGTATGGAGTATTTTCCTGCCCGATGCGATGTATGCCGAACGGCTCACGCACGGCTCGCTCTACAAAATCCACGTGCACGGCGACAACGGCTGGCACGACCGCATCCCCGCCTATGCGACCCGCGTGGTACAGGACGAGAAAACCAAGGATTTCACCGCCCAGTTCTGGAATCCGTCCCCGTTCGACTGGCAGGGTGACCGGCCCATTGCGGTCCGCAGCGAGGAGTTATTCATCTACGAAGCCCACGTAGGTATGGCTCAAGAGCGCGAAGGCGTGGGCAGCTATGCGGAATTCACCGAAAAGATCCTGCCCCGGATCCGGGAAGAGGGTTACGATACGGTACAGTTGATGGGCATCGCCGAACATCCCTATTACGGGTCGTTCGGCTACCACGTGTCGAACTTCTTCGCCCCTTCCTCGCGCTTCGGTACGCCCGAAGAACTCAAAGCACTCGTACGCACGGCTCACGAACTGGAACTTGCGGTGGTAATGGATCTGGTGCACGCCCACTACGTGAAGAACCTCAACGAGGGGATCAACGAGCTCGACGGTACGGATCATCTCTACTCCCTACCGGGTACGGCGGGCGAACAGCCCTACTGGGACTCCAAAACTTTCGATTACGGCAAGGAACAGGTGCGGCACTTTCTGCTCTCGAACGTCAAATACTGGCTCGACGAGTTTCACTTCGACGGCTATCGGTTCGACGGAGTGACCTCGATGCTCTACCGCCATCACGGGCACACCGACTTCGTCCGGAGGGAGCAATATTTCGATGAGGAGGTGGACGAAGCCGCTCTCACCTACCTTACGTTGGCCAATACGCTGGTACACGATTTCCGTCCCCGAGCCGTTACGATCGCCGAGGAGGTGAGCGGCATGCCGGGCATCGCGGTTCCGACCGCAGACGGAGGCATCGGCTTCGACTACCGCTTGGGCATGGCCATTCCGGATTTCTGGATCCGACAGCTCAAAGAGGTACCCGACGAACAGTGGGACATACACGCCATTTGGCACGTCCTGACCGACCGTCTGCCGGGCATCAAGACGGTCGCTTACGCCGAATCGCACGACCAGGCGTTAGTGGGCGACCAGACCCTCGCGTTCCGGCTGATGGGAAAGGAGATGTACGAACACATGGACCGCGCCTCGCAAAGTCCGGTCATCGACCGGGGAATGGCCCTGCACAAGATGATCCGGCTCGTCACGATCTCGGCAGGCGGGGACGCCTATCTCAATTTCATGGGCAACGAATTCGGACATCCCGAATGGATCGACTTTCCGCGCGAGGGCAACGGCTGGAGCTACGCCTACGCCCGGCGCCAATGGTCGCTCGCGGACAACGGGCTGCTGCGCTATGCCCAGCTCGGGGAGTTCGACCGGGCGATGATCGCCCTGGTGAAAAAATACGGCATACTCCGCGACGGCTACCCTTACAATTTACAGATGGACACCCAGAATCAGACGATGGCCTTTTCGCACGGCGACCTGCTGTTCGTATTCAACTGGCATCCGTCGGCCTCGATACCCAATTACGAAGTACGGGTACGGGTTCCGGGCCGTTACCGCCCGATCCTCTCGACCGACGAGCGCCGTTTCGGCGGCACGGAGCGGACCGACATGCGGGGGCAGCATTTCTCCTACCCCGTGCAGGGGGATGAACTGCCCCGCATCCGCATCTACAACACTTCGCGCACGGCGACGGTCTTCCTTCGCGAAGAGTGATCCGGACACACTCCCTGCGCCGTGCACGGGGCCAAAAATACCGGATAATGCCCGGAAAACAGAAAAAATCGCAAAAAGACAGACAATACACCGCTGCCGAGCGGGATTTCGGACAACAAATTCAATACAATGACGAAAAAATACAGACATCTCCTGTTCGACCTCGACGGCACGCTCACAGACCCGATGGAGGGCATCACCCGTTCGGTACAATACGCCCTGCGGCATTTCGGTATCGAAGTGAGCGACCTACGCGAGCTCTGCCCCTTCATCGGACCGCCGTTCGCGGAGTCCTTCCGGACATTTTACGGCTTCGACGACCGCCAGACCAGCGAAGCCGTAGCCGTATCACGGGAGTATTTCACCGAAAAAGGCATCTTCGAAAACCGGCTCTACGACGGGATGGACGAGCTGCTCGACACGCTCGCAAGCAACGGATATACGCTCTGCGTGGCCACGTCGAAGCCCCGGGTATTCGCCGAGCGGATCCTCGACCACTTCGGCATCGCCCGTTATTTCTCCTTCGTCGGCGGCACAGGACTGGACGGCTCGCTGCCGACGAAGGCCGATGTGATCGCTCACGTGCTGGCCGGGAGCAACATCACCGATCGCGGAACCGCCTTAATGATCGGCGACCGCAAATACGACATTCTCGGTGCAAAAACCATCGGCATCGACTCCGCCGGAGTTCTCTACGGCTACGGCGACCGGGCGGAACTGGAAGCGGCCGGAGCCGATTACATCCTCCCCGCAATTCCCGACTTGGAAGAGCTGCTGCTCGAATAAACGGACGAAATACCGGGAAACAGAGGGATTGTCTGACAAGTCCTATTTTAACGTTTTCACCCCCGTCGGAATAAACTCCGGCAGGGGTGATTTTCAATTTCGGGAAGTTATCGAACAGCCCTTTCATTCAGTTGCGGGCAACCTTGAAAGCCTACTTTTTCGCTGCGGCCGTACGGCGGGCAATGTCCTCGGCCGTATGCTGCACCTGGAAGCAAAGGTTCGACAGATCGACGCCCTCGATCCGGCGGCCCTCGACGACGATCTCGCCGTTCACCACGACGGTATCCACGTCGGCAGCCTTGCCGCAGTAGATCAGGTTCGCCACCATATTATATACCGGCATAAGGTGCGGCTTCACCGCATCGATCAGAATGAAATCCGCCAGCGCACCCTCCTTAATAACGCCCAACTCGCCGGCATGACCGATCGCACGGGCCGCATTGACGGTCGCCATTTTCAGAATTTCATAGGCAGGCAGCACGCAGGGATCCATCGTCGCTACTTTCTGCAAGAACGATGCGGTACGCATCTCGTCCCACATATCCAGGTCGTTGTTCGAACAGGTACCGTCCGTGCCAATCGTGCAAAGCACCCCTTCGCTATGCATCCGGGCGATCGGGGCGATACCGCTCGAAATTTTCATGTTGCTCTGGGGGTTGTGCGACACGGCCACTCCGCGCTCCCGCAGGATGCGGATATCCCCGTCATCGACGTGAACGCAATGCGCACCGATCGTCCGGTCGTCGAGAATACCGAGGGTATCGAGATGCCGGACAGAAGTAGTACCGTAACGCTCCCGCACGATACGCACCTCGTCTTCGGTTTCGGAAATATGGGTCATGAACCAGAGTCCGTGGCGGCGTGCCAACTCCTTGCCCCGCTGCAACGACTCCGGCGAACAGGTATAGGGCGAATGGGGCGCCACGGCCAACCGGATGCGGTCGCAGTCGCCCGTGGTGGCGATCATCCGCTCCACATCGTCGGCAAAAGCCTCCCAACTCGTATCCAAGTAGCTCGCTCCGAGCATGGCCCGGATGCCGAGCCGCCGCACGGCCTCGGCGATACGGTTTTCGTGCCAGTACATATCGACGAACGTCGTGACGCCGCCCAGCAACATTTCGACAATACCCATTTCGGCTCCCAGTACGATTTCGTCCGGGGTTTGCTGTGCCTCGAAAGGCCAGATATATTCGTGCAGCCACTTCATCAGGGCGATGTCGTCGGCATAGCCCCGCTGGAGGGTCATCGCCACGTGGCAGTGGGTATTGATCAGTCCCGGCATGAGCACCTTGCCCGTGCCGTCGATCTCCCGCACCCCGGGATGCTCCCGCCGGAACGCTTCGATCCGCCGGGGATCGTCGCTGACCAGCGCCAGACGGCGATCCGCCACGCCGACCGCCCCCGTGAAAGTCCGGGGCTCCTTCTCTGCCGTCATGGGCAGAATCGTACAGTTCGTAAATAACAGTTCCATAAGCAATACAGGTTCGACGCAATCGGAATTACAAACCGGGCGGTTATCGTCAAAACGGCATACGTCGAACTATTTTACGGTGTTCACGCGAACATCCGATCCCATTTTGACATCTTCTCGAAACCGCCCCTATCAAAGCGCCCCTTCTATCGATCGCTTCCGGGACGTACCCCTTTCCGGCACCGGATCATTCGGTATCCAGAGAGTTCCCGCAAACGGTAATCAGCTCCCGCCCCGAAACCGAATTGGAATAGATCTGGATCACCTTGCTGAAAGTGCCCGGTTCGTTCTTATGCGGTTCATAGACCACACGGATCACAGCAGTTTCGCCCGGTGCGAGAGGGCGCTTGGAGTGGCTCACCTTCAGGCACGAGCAGGTAGTCTGCGCCCTTACTATTACTAACGGAGCAGAGCCGTCGTTCGTATATTCGAACTCCCAAACCAGATCGCCGCCCCAACGGGGTACGCTCCCGAAATTATGGAACGAACTCTCGAATTTCAGGTGCGCTCCCTCGTATTGCTGGGCGCCGGCCCCGAGCCATGCAAGGCACGAAGCCATTATCAATAATACCGTACGCATCATTCGCATCGTTTTTTTCGCAGCCATCCCCGGCTGCAGATAATCTCACCGATTTTCGAGCTGCGGTGCAATCATCGCACCGCAACCCGAACCCGCATCGGATTTGTCTAATTCAACGTAAAGACATACGTAATCGTTCCTGTCTGCATCAAACTCTCGCTGGATGAAAACCGAGCTTTGCGGGCCGCTTCGACCGCCGCATCGACCAGCCGCTTGCTGTTGGTCGTCGATCCCTGCGCCCGATAGGAGGCGTATGTCACCCGACCGGAAGCATCGACAGTCACATCGACGACGACCTTGCCGGACTCATTGCCCGGATAGGAAGGCTTGGGCAGCTTTCCCACCACCGAGCGCCCCGAAAGGTCGTAGGCAATGCCCGAATCGCTCTGGCCCGTGCCATCGTGACTGCCTTCCGGCGCCCCCGAAAGGTCCCCGGCGTTACCCTCGCCCGCAGCAGGCCCCTCCGACGTGGAAGTGCTCCCCGCCGTGCGGCCCGGGAAGAGCGCCCGACGGTTTACCGTGCGGGGTTGTTCGGCAGGCTGCTGCGCGTCGCTGCGCTGCGGAGTTTGTCCCGGAGTCTCCCGCTCGCGGGGTTTCTTCTCCGGCTGCGGTGTCTGCACGGCGATCTCCTCCCGCTCGCCGGTCACGTACTCGACCTGCTGCCGCGACGCTTCGGCCGCCGCCTGCTGCGGCGGTGCCTGCACATCGGTAGCCGACAAGTCCCGGTCGCCCAGACCGGTTTCGGTCGTCCCGAAATCGATCAGCAACCCTTCGCCGGGAAGCAGCTCGTCCCGCCCCATATCGAACGACACGAACAGGAAAGCCGCCGCGATCGACAGCGCATAGAGCAGAGCCGCAAGCCCCGCCCAACGGCGTGCATTCGATTTATCGTTATTCGGATCGTAATAATACATCGGTCAATTCTCACAAGGAAAACACCGCAGGGCGGCATTTCCCGGGTTTCACTCTATTCGGGCGAGGTAGCCGCGATGAGCGTAAAATTGTTGGCCTTGGCCATGCGCATCATGGCCACCACTTCGTCGAAAGCCACCGACTTGTCGCAATGCAGCGAAACGGTAGGGTTCTCCTGTCCCGTCAGCCGGGACTTGAGGGCTTTCTCCACGCCCTCGCGCGAGCCGACGTTTTCCGTCTCGACATAATACCTGTATCCATGTCCCGTATCCTGGATCGAAATCGTCGTCATTGCCTTGTCCTTCAACTGATTCGAACTTTTCGGCAGAATCAGCTTGATGGCATTGGGGTTGATGAGCGTCGTAGCGATCAGCATGAACAGCAGCAACAGGAAGATCAGGTCGGTCATCGAAGCCGACGAAAACGACTTATCGACCTTGGATCCGCGTTTGATTGCCATAACAGATTACTTTTGAACGGGTTGATTCAGAATATCCATAAAGGCGATCGAGTTGGCCTCCATCCGGAAAACGAGCTTCTCGATGCGAGCCACCAGGTAGTTATAACCGAAGTAAGCCGGAATACCGACCAGCAGACCGCCGACCGTTGTGATCATCGCCACGTACATACCGCTCGAAAGGAGCGACATATCGACCGTACCGCCCGCAGCGGCCATATCCATAAAAGTCTGCACCATGCCGACCACCGTACCGAGAAAACCGATCATCGGGGCGCCGCCGGCGATGGTCGCCAGGATCGGCAGGTTGGTTTCGAGCTTCGACACTTCGAGGTTCGCCACGTTCTCGATGGCCGACTGCACGTCGCTCATCGGACGACCGATCCGGCCGATACCCTTTTCGATCATACGGGCGATCGGCGTATTGGTCTTGCGGCAAAGATCGACCGCAGCAGCGACCTTGCCGTCCAAAATATAATCACGGATGCGGTTCATGAAATTCATATCGAACTCCGACGCCTTACGGATCGCCATGAAGCGCTCCACGAAGATAAAGATCGTGAGTCCTCCCAGAATCAACAAAACCCACATCAGCCATCCGCCGCTCATAAACAACTGCCAAAGTCCCATGCGGGTCTGCTCCGCGACAACGACCGCATCTGCGGTCTGCAACAAACTAATCATAATCTTTTTGAGTGAATTAAATTTATTTTATTCGAGTTTTACTTTTTCCGTATCAATCCCGCTCCAAGTCGTATTCAGGCTCCGGCGGATCTTCCGGCAGAAGCAATTCCTGCCGTTGGGCCTCTTCCGCCGCACGCCGGGCCTGCTCCTCGCGGCGGGCCTGACGCTTTTTCTGACGTTTCTTGTTGGTGAAGCGGTCCCGAATACGCTGTTTCAGATCTTTGAAATTATTGAAATCCTCCTTATAGGAGATCCCGATACCGGTTTCCTGCAGGCCCTGGTTCTCGTCGAAACGATCGATGGTCTGCGTGAACGCCTTCAGACGCAGGTTGCCCGACTTGTCGATCAGCCACGTCACATGCGCTTCGCCCATGAAGTTGGAAACATTGTTGCTTACGGCCTGTTTGTTGTCGATGATGTAGTTGCCTTCGACCTCGACCAGCAGACGGTTGTTGATCAAATTGGTGGAGAAGCCGAAATCCACCTCGTCACCGGTCATTTCGGAGCCAGCCCGGTAGTTCAGGATGATCCGGTAATCATCTGTCGAAAACCAGTTGGTAAGCTGGTTGGTAAGCATCTCCAGACCCGTTGCCACACCGGAAGAAGCACCGATATTGGCACTGCCGGAATTGCTGAAAGTACCCAGTGCGACCAGCGAAATGAACTGCTGCGCCTGGGCTTCCTGCGTATTGAGCACGCTGGCCACCGCAGCCTGCGTTTCTATATCTGTAACGGGCACGACCACGCTGAAATCCAACTGCGGGTTGCTCAAACGACCGCCGATATGGATCTTACAATCGACCGGCACCGAACGGTCCGAAATCCGGGAACCGCTCTGGTCGTCGTCCGAAGAGGAAGTCATCTCTCCCAAAAGGGGCTGCAAGGAGGTTTTGAGCTTATAAACGGCATTGATGTCGAGCCGCGCATCGACAGGTTCGCCGGTCCACTGGATCATCGAACCGCTCTCAATGATGAACTTCTTGTTGATGATATTCTGCAAGGTAAAGAGGTAACTGCCTTCGGTGAGCGTGTAGTCGCCGTACATCTCGAAAACACCGTTACCGGGATTAATATGCAGGTTGAGCATACCGTTGCCGCGACCTTTCAGGGCATTGCCGACAGTCGGGTCGATCACCAGTTGGAAAGCCGTGTTATCCTGCACATTGAGGGCCATCGTAATATCCATCGTACTGCCTGTGGACTCCTTTTTACGCCCCTGCTGCTGGAAAAGCAGCTTCTTGCGCACCAGATAATCGGTCGTATCGACCTGTTCGGGAGTAACGAACGTAACGAAATCGGCCGTCTTCACATTCGACTGTCCCGAAAGAGGCATATAAAATTCGGAATCGCCCTCGGTAGTAGCCACGATGTCCATCTTCACACCGCCCTTGCTGCCTGCGATCGTCGCCGAACCCGAAGCGAAAATCCGGCCGTAGAACAGGTCGTTATCCTTCGAAGTGGTATTGAGTACCATCAACTCTTTCGGCAATACTTTCACCGAATAGGAGATATTGGACAAATGCTCCAGATTGAGGTCGATCGAGAAAAGGCCCTCGTTCTTCTCCGGATCGTACAGCGGCACGCCTTCGGCGGTCAAATGGTTGTTCCTAACTTCGATCACGGCCCGGGGCATCGTATAAGTCACCTGCGTGAAGTCCACCGTCGTGGTGAAATCACGCACGGCGATCTGTCCGGAAAGAGTCGCCTCCTTGCCGCTGCCGCGCAGGGCGATATCGACGTCGGCATTGCCGCCCGTCTTCTCGATCACCCCCTTCAGCAAAGGATCGAGCGCCGATAGTTCTACCGAATCGAGGGTAGCCCGGGCATAATAACGCTTTTGCGAAGGGGCGTAAAAGCCCCGGACGAGGGTATCGAGATTTTCCCGCTGCTGCACCAGAATACCCGCACGGTTTTGTACGAAATCCCACCGGGAGCGCAGCCAAATCGCAGGAACGGCGAGATCGTTGATCGAAATACTGTCCACGACGATATCGGCCTGCACCTCACCCGCCCCGAGTACCGCTTTCATCGTCGCAGAGCCATTGGTACGACCGTCCACACGGTAGCCCATCGAGGAGGTGAATTGCGAGAAAGGCGCCAGTTCGAAATTATGCAGCGTTAATTGCACCGAATCCTGCAAACGGCGCGACGCGACGCCGTCGAGCAGCAGTTGCTGTCCGGCATTGACCATTCGGAAACGATCGATGCGTATCCGCGACGTATCCGCCGTGATACCGTCCGTATAGATATTCCACGTCTTTTCTCCCCGGCTGATGTACGAAGGAGTCAACCGGAGATCGATTCCCTTACCTGCCGGCCCGCGCCCGTGAGCGAATTCCGAACGGAATCCGATCCGACCGGAAACATCGTCGAGAGTATCCGCGAAATCGGTGATTAGTTCCAGCTTGTTATCCTTGGCACCGCCGCTCATTCCGACACGGCTCATATGGAAGCCATTCAGATAAAGATCCTCGGTCGAAGCCGCGAAAACGAGCGAGTCGCCCCGGTTATGAGCATCCAGATTCAGACGCGTCACCAACATTCGGCCCCGCTCGATATAATCCGAAGCCGCTTCGAACGAAAGTTTGTCGTTCGCCGGATTGATCCGCAGCTGCAACCGCGACCCATCCGCGATCTGCAGCCCGGAAGAGACGGCATTGACCAGCGGATTGATCTTCCGGACATTGACCGTGAGTTGGGAATATCCGTCGGCCAACTCTACCGTATCGGGATGCTGCGCCTGCCAGCCGGGACCGCCGTCGAGCATCGGAACGTAATCGCGGAAACGCTGTTGCAGATAGGCGAATACTTCTTTATAGGAGGTCTTCCCCTCGTAGTCGGCATCGACAAAATCGGAACGCAGACGAATAAACTTGTCCGACAAGCTGTTCCGCCCCACGATCACAACGCTGTCGGCCGCGAGTTCGCGGTCGTTATAACGATAGGATACATCACGGACGAAGATTATTCCGTTCAGGTCGTCGAGCGTACGACCGACGGCACGCGCAGCGATCCGGGCGGCAAGCACCGACACCGAATCGCGGCGATTGATCCCCAAAGCCGCCAGATTCGCCTCCTCAAGGTCCAGCGCGAAATCGTAGCGGGGCCTCTGCTCATCGTTCAGGTCGAGCAGCCCTCTGAAATCGAACCGCAGGTTCCTGTCCCGGGCTTCGATCAGTCCGTTGAACTCCCGGTTCACCAGGTGCCCCTTCATACGGAGCGAATCGTAATCGTATCCGTTGATCCCCAGTCGCAGGATCTCGCCCGACACTTCGGCGTCGGAGTGTTCCGAGCTGAGTTCGCCGTTTACATGCACATTCAGAGAGAGGGGACCGAGCAGATCGTTTTCCAGCAACTCGCCCAGTTGCAGACTGGACGTTTTCACGTCGCCCAGCACACCGCGACAGCCGTCGCGCAGCGAGCTCACCTGCAACCGGCAGGTCCCACCGCCGATCTCGGTCGCCAGCGCAGCATCCGCTGCAAAGGCCGTGAGCGTTCCGTCGAATTTGCCGGCAAGACCGATTTTACCCGCATTTTTTGCAATACGCAGCACCTCGTCGGGCAAATTCTTGCCTGTGAGGGCGGCCGCCAGTCGATCGACATCCGCCGCCGAAGTCGTCAGCTCGGAAATGTCGGCCTTAAAATGCCCCTTTCCGACATCGGGCAGTCCCTGCGCCGCGAAATCGACCGACAGCTTCGTGTCGGCTCCCGTGCGGACCGAGCGCAGCGATCCCGACATATCGGCCACAGGACCGCTCACATCAGCATTCAAGTCGGTCAGCGTCAGGTGCCAATCCTTCATTTTAGGCGAGAAATAGGCGATGTCGTCGGACGACAGCGTCGTATTGACGACCTGTGCCGTGACGTCCACCTCCTCGACGAAATTTTTGTAAAGAGCCCAATCCAATCCGATCAACGAAAGCGAAGGCAACTCGATATTCGACTTCGCCGTCCGGATGTGTCCCTCCCGGATATCGATACAGCCGTTGGCGATACAAAGACAGCCCGCCAGGTCTTCGACGACAAATCCGCTGCGCTCGCGCATCGCCAAACGCCCGATGTCGGTATGGATCACCGGACCGTCGATGGTGAAATTCTTCAGTTCGGCCCGGATGTCGATCAGGTGCATATCGGAGAAATCCACTCCGTACGACGGATTGCGGTGCTCCAGCCGTTCCATGCAGAAATCCAGCCCATCCGTTTCCAGACGCTCGATCTCCAGCCTGAATTTTCCCTCCGCCCGGGCCTTGTCCTTTTTGGAGAGTTTATCGACCACCTGCTTGATGTTCATCTCCCCGTCGGGAGTTTCGCGCAGGCAAAAACGGGCGTCCGACAATTCGGCCCGGCTGAAAACGAGCCCTCCCCCGAACAAGCCGAGGCTCTTGATCCGGGCATCCAGACGGCCGGCATAAAGCAACGTATCCCGTTGGAAATCCTCGACATAGAATCCGTCGAGCGAAACGCGGTAAAACAAGCCGATATCCACCCGGTCGATACTGATGCGGGTGCCGAGCTTGCGGGAGATTATTTCCGTCGCCTCCCGAGCGACGAAATTCTGAACGGCAGGAATCTCGAACAACAGGGCGACCAACAGAGGCAGAAAGATCAGCGCCAGCACGATCGCCGACACCATCTTGGCTAGTATGTTCACTATCCTGCGCATTATCCGACAAAACCGTTTTTAATAAATTGCAAATTTAAGCAAATTTCGGGATTTAACATCCGGCAGACCGGATATTTATCGTCAAAAGTCACCGTTCGAAGAACTTGCCGCGAAGCCCCCCGCAACGACCGGTAAAAATCCGTGCCCGGTACAATACAGAACCGCAAACCTGTTGCCAATCGCATTTCGGCGCTTTTCCGAAGCCCGGACAGCGACCCGAGATCGGCTGCCGCCCGAAATAAATACGGACATCGGCGAATCATTTCGGATTTTATTCCGTATCTTTGATTTTCATTCGGATAATTCCGCCTCGGCAAAACACAAATAAATTTGCTTTTGCGCTCGGCTTATTCGTATCTTTGACATAGTCTTGGATAGGATGCGCCTCGGAAAAATGGGAACAAGCTCCCATTTTCTCTCGGCTTTCGTTATCTTTGTAAAGTTTTTTGCCACACAAAAATCACATGGACATTACCATTTTAGGCATAGAATCCTCCTGCGACGACACTTCGGCCGCAGTCATCCGCGACCGGACACTCCTGTCGAACGTAATCGCTTCGCAGGCCGTGCACCAGAAATACGGCGGCGTCATTCCGGAACTGGCCTCCCGAGCTCATCAACAGAACATCGTTCCGGTAGTCGATACGGCTCTGAAAGAGGCCGGCGTCACTATCGACAAGATCGACGCCATCGCCTTCACGCGCGGACCCGGTCTGCTGGGTTCGCTTCTGGTAGGCGTATCGTTCGCCAAAGGACTCTCGATCTCCCACGACATTCCGCTGGTGGAGGTCAATCATCTGCAGGGGCACATCCTCTCCCACTTTCTGGACCTGCCCGACCGACAGCTTCCGCACCCCGACTTTCCGTTCCTCTGCCTGCTGGTCAGCGGGGGGCATACCCAGATCGTAAAAGTGGACGGTCCGCTCGACATGCAGATCGTCGGCACGACGATCGACGACGCGGCGGGCGAAGCGTTCGACAAGTGCGCCAAAGTCATGGGGCTGCCCTATCCGGGCGGGCCGGTGATCGACAAACTGGCCAGGGAGGGCGATCCGCACGCGTTCCGCTTCGCCAAACCCCGCATCGAGGGTTTCGACTACTCGTTCTCGGGACTCAAAACCTCGTTCCTCTATACGTTGCGGGACAAGGTAGCCGAAGATCCCGATTTCATCGAGAAAAACAAAGCCGACCTCTGCGCCTCGCTGCAGACGACCATCGTGGAGATTCTGCTCGACAAGCTCGTGAAAGCTTCCAAGGAGTACGGGATCCGCGACATCGCCATCGCAGGCGGCGTATCGGCCAATTCAGGGCTCCGCAACGGCATCACGGAGGAGGGAAGGAAACGGGGATGGCGCACCTTCCTGCCCGAATTCAAATTCACGACCGACAACGCCGCGATGATCGCCCTGGCAGGATACTACCGCTACATGAACGGCAATATCGCAACCCTGGACATCGCACCCGTGGCACGGCTCGAGGAGCTCGAACTGACCGTCGCACCGACAGCGGAACAATAACAGAAATACAAACTGTCCCGACCCTACATAATTTTTACGGGCACCCGGGATCCAAAACTTACAAAAAGCTCCACTCTCCCCGCACAGAGCCGCCTTTCGGGAAAACCTGAAACCGATCGAAACATCCGCTCAAGGAGAAACTTACGAAAAAGCCGAATCGACAAACGATACGACACGATCGGCGGACACGACGTACGGAGAGAAAGGAAAAATATAAATTCAAAGCAACTTTAACTATGAAAACATTGAAAATCGGCGATCTGCTGGGCCGTCTTCCCATCATTCAGGGCGGTATGGGCGTAGGCATCTCCCTCTCGGGACTCGCATCGGCCGTAGCCAACCAAGGCGGTGTGGGAGTGATCTCCTCGGCCGGACTGGGCGTCATCTACCGGGAACACTCCAAAGACTACAATACGGCAAGCATCTGGGGCCTGCGCGAAGAGCTGCGCAAAGCCCGTGAAAAGACCAAAGGTATCATCGGCGTCAATGTCATGGTGGCCATATCCAACTTCGCAGACATGGTCAGAACGGCCATCGCAGAGAAGGCCGACATCATCTTCTCGGGGGCCGGTATGCCCCTCAACCTGCCGTCGTTCCTGACCAAAGGCAGCAAGACGAAGTTGGCTCCGATCGTTTCGTCGGCCCGAGCCGCCAAGCTCATCTGCGAGAAATGGCTCGCCAACTACAAATACGTTCCCGACGCGATCGTGGTCGAGGGACCCAAGGCCGGCGGACACCTGGGCTACAAGCCGGAACAGATCGCCGACGAACACTTCTCGCTGGAGCGGCTGCTGCCCGAAATCGTTTCGGAAGTCCGTCGTTTCGGCACGGCGCACGACACGCACATCCCGGTCATCGCAGCAGGCGGCATCTACACGGGCGAAGACATTTATCGCATCATGGAGCTGGGCGCCGACGGTGTCCAGATGGGCACGCGCTTCGTCACCACGGAGGAGTGCGACGCCTCGACGGAGTTCAAGCGGAGTTACATCGAAGCCTCTCAACAGGACATAGAGATCATCCAAAGTCCGGTGGGTATGCCGGGGCGGGCCATCCACAACTCTTTCCTGGAACGGGTGAAACAAGGGTTGAAACAGCCCAAAAGCTGTCCGTTCAACTGTATCAAGACCTGCGACGTAACCCACAGTCCCTACTGCATCATCATGGCTCTCTACAACGCCTTCAAAGGCAACCTGTCGGCAGGATACGCTTTCGCCGGCGTCAATGCCTGGCGAGCCGAAAAGATCGAGAGCGTGAAAGAGCTGATGACGAACCTTATCGACGAATTCGACCGTTTCAGCCTGAAAGAACAGTTGGCGAAACTGAAAAAATAACGTTCGATAAAAGTACAAAATCCGTATGACACCTTCCGGCATTGCATGCCGGAAGGTGTTCATTTTCCCCTATCTCGATTTTTAGAACCTGTTTGAATTTTATGTCGAGATTATTTGAGAGCTGTTTTCGAGTAGATTCTTTTGGGAAAGTTGCGTAAATAGCGGACTATTTTCAGCACCTGCTGAAAGAAGATGCCGAAAAGAGGTTCAAAAAAACCGAAACATTTTCTCTCAGCCAATGTCTAACTCATTTATAAAATTCAAAACAGACTCTTAAACGGAAACCGTCCGCCCCGGCTTTTTATACGGCGCAGACACACGAATCGATCTGCTCCCAATCCAATCTAAAAAGACGTAACACAATGAAAATATGAATAATAGTCTTTTATTTCCGCAATGAACAGAATACATGCGGTATAAAAAACGAAGCCGTTTGTTTTATCCTCCCCTCATTTTCACTACCTTTGCGCCACCATTTTTCAACCTTAAAATTAACCTTAAAATAAAAATTCGGAGATGATCGAATTCAGACCCGCACTTCTCACATCCCTGAAGCACTACTCCCGGGAGAAATTCACCGCCGACCTCATGGCCGGCATCATCGTCGGCATCGTGGCCCTGCCGCTGGCGATCGCCTTCGGCATCGCATCGGGCGTTTCACCGGAAAAAGGCATCATCACGGCCATCATCGCCGGCTTCCTCACATCGGCGCTCGGCGGCAGTCGCGTACAGATCGGCGGCCCCACAGGTGCATTCATCGTGATCGTCTATGGCATCATCCAACAGTACGGCATCGAGGGACTGACCGTCGCCACGATCATGGCGGGCGTATTCCTGATCCTGCTGGGACTCTTCCGCCTGGGGACGATCATCAAATTCATTCCCTACCCGATCGTCGTCGGTTTCACCAGCGGTATCGCCGTGACGATCTTCACCACGCAGATCAAGGATCTGTTCGGCCTCACGACCCCCGAAATGCCGGGCGACTTCGCCGGGAAGTGGATGGTCTACTTCCAGAATTTCGGGACGATCGACCTCTGGGCAACGGCCGTAGGCGTTATCAGCGTCGCCATCATCGCCCTCACGCCCCGCTTCTCGAAAAAGATACCCGGTTCGCTGATCGCTATCGTCGTTATGACGCTGGCCGTCTATCTGCTGAAACGCTACGCCGGAATCGACTCCGTCGAAACTATCGGCGACCGATTCACGATCAACTCCCAACTGCCCGACGCGGTCATCCCCGCCCTCTCATGGGAAGGGATGAAAGGACTGCTGCCCGCAGCCATCACCATCGCCGTACTGGGCGCCATCGAATCGCTGCTGTCGGCAACGGTCGCCGACGGCGTGACGGGGGACAAGCACAACTCCAACCAGGAGCTCGTGGCCCAAGGCATCGCCAACGTGGTGACGCCTCTGTTCGGCGGCATTCCCGCCACCGGAGCCATCGCCCGCACGATGACCAATATCAACAACGGTGGCCGCACGCCGGTCGCAGGCGTCATCCATGCCGTCGTACTGCTGCTGATCTTCCTGTTCCTGATGCCACTGGCGCAATATATCCCGATGGCCTGTCTGGCAGGCGTGCTGGTGGTGGTATCATACAACATGAGCGAATGGCGCACGTTCCGGGCTCTGATGAAGAATCCCCGCTCGGATGTCGCGGTGCTGTTGGTCACCTTCCTGCTGACGGTCATCATCGACCTGACGGTGGCCATCGAAGTCGGACTGGTACTCGCCTGCCTGCTCTTCATGCGGCGCGTGATGGAAACTACCGACATCTCGGTCATCCGTAACGAAATAGACCCCGGTAAGGAGTCGGACCTCGAGTCGCACGAAGAGCACCTCATCATCCCCCGAGGCGTCGAAGTATATGAAATCGACGGTCCCTATTTCTTCGGCATCGCCAACAAATTCGAGGAACAGATGGTGCAGCTCGGCGACCACGCACAGGTACGGATCATCCGTATGCGAAAGGTCCCCTTCATCGACTCGACGGGCATCCATAACCTCACGAACCTCTGCCGCATATCGCAACAGGAAAATACCCGCATCATCCTTTCGGGCGTCAATCCCAAAGTACACGAAGTCCTGCACAAAGCGGGATTCTACTCCCTGCTGGGCGAGGAAAACATCTGCCCGAATATCAATGCGGCGCTCCGACGGGCCGAAGAACTGGTTGTCGAACCGAAAGAGAAATAGCCTTCTCCGCAAAACGAATCGCCCCAAGCTCCGCAAAGCGAGTGCAAAACAAAAATACCGTATCGACTGATATCGGCACGGGACAAGTAAAGATACGGGGACCGGATAAATCCGGTCCCCGTATCTTTAACATCAGAGAACAACAATAAACAACGCCTCTTTTTTCAATCGTATCAACAAAAACCGTTACTTGCGCGTATAATATTCGACAAGCATCTCATCATTGCCTTCATCATAAATCCATTTCATCTCCGAAACGGTTATTTCGGCCCGGCAGCTCTGTTTTTCGATCCCGTCGTCCGTCACCAACACTCCCGACGCTTCATCATAAGAATAAGTCCCGTCATAATACTCTTCGGGCGGATAATCGTAATAGCGATAGGTTCCGTCTTCCCGAAATACAGCAATCATCTTATCCTCGTCCTCCACAGCCGTAAAACCGTCGATCATTTTTCCATTCCGATAATACTCGTTCTTCTGGAATACCCATTCGCCGACAATCGATCCGGGCTCGTCGTTCGGTTCGTCTTTGTCATCGGAACAGGCTACGGTCAAACAGGCCAAAACCCACAGGCTGGCAAAAAACAGTTTTTTCATTGTCAATCGTTATTTAATTTGGTCATATACTTTTCCACCTCGAACGGCACTAATCCCCAGTCGTATCGAGCACAAAGCAAAATAAATATTTTACTGATATTCTTTTTTTCGGTTTACCGGGGTTTTATATCCCGTTAATATATTCCGATATTCCGCGAGCGATTCCCGCAGCCCTTATCAACAGATAAACCAAAAAGCCCAACAAAACGATCGAACAGACAGCCCCCAGATACAAAATAAACGGAATTTCTACTTTGACTTTCTGTTCGACCCGAGCTATCTCCAAACCGTCTGCCGTCTGTTCCGGCAACTCGTCGAATCCACCTTTAACTAGCCCGCATTTCGGACATACGGTCAATCCGTCCGGAACGGAATTTCCGCAGTTTTGACACTTCCAGTGATCTTCCATCATACAATCGAATTTCTTGCTGACAGGCGCCGATTCAGCCGATTTACAAAAAAGAAAGTGTGGAGCCTATTTCGTTTGTTAATCTGAAGGTTGTGGCAAACCCATAGCAAAATAAACGAAGATACATACCCCACACTTGAATAGATATGGGGTATGGATACGCAGAACGCGTCCTTGCCATAGTCTAAACAAGAAATGAGTGCTGTTCGTTGTCCTTTGCTATTGAAAACTGCCACATTTTCAGATTAGGACCGAGCGAAAACACTTTCCATATGTCTGCCGCATACGCGACAAAACAAAAGTAGAAAATAATTTTCACATTAAACAACACTCATGTAAAAATAGCCGCAAATCGCGCAAAAAACGTCTGAAAATCGACAGGAGCGAAACCCAAAATCGATTTTTACAAAGACTTTTAATCCAAAGCGTTATATGACAAAGGTAATGACGGGCCGACGGTCACCGGGCACAATTCGTATGTTTTTCAATTTCCCAAAATACCTTCCTCACCGAGATCGAAAGAGATTTTATACCTGAACCGATCAACACGCCCACGACACACCAACGGGTTCTCTCTCCCGCACCACACAAGCCTTGATTCCAAACATACGATCCGCAATCTATCCGCCTACATAAATTTAACGCTTTTAATACGGGTGTCCCGCCCGGCGATTTCACGTTCGACGAGACCCGTCACCACATCTGCGGCATCGTGCCAGCGGTTAGCACGGAATTTCCGGCGGTAAGTGGTCAGATGAGCATACAATTCGGGCCAGCGCAGCGCCCAGTCGCAGGGAAAACGTACCGTATGAACCACCGTCGCTGCGTTCGAGAGAATGCGGGCTTCCTTGTTAGCGGACTGGTGAAACCACTCCACACGAACCTGCGGCGCTAAAGCCTGCACCGCGCGGGCAAATCCCCGGCCTCCGTTGTTACTCTCGATCAGTGCCGCACGCGTCCCGGACTCGCGGAGTATCGTTCCCACCAGTCCTTCGGTCACCTCCATCGGTTCGCGCGAATAAACCGCATCGGTAACGTAGATCACCCCGTCCGGATCGACGACATAACAGAGTGAACAGAGGTAATCGTCGCCCGTATCGGCCGTATCGGTATAGTTCGCCCGGCGCACGATGTCGCGGGGCAGCTCCTCGTAAGTCAGGAAATTATCCCCGTAGAGCAGCCCTTCGCGCACCGAAGGACGCCCCTGATACATACACTCGAACCGCACGGGATCGAGCCGCCGCTTACCACGCAGCAATTCCGCGCCGTGAAGCTCCTCCCAGAGCGCTTCGCCCGGTTCACGGGGATCGACCGGCGACGGAGGACGCGTTTTGAGAGCTTCGAAGTTCAAATAGAGCCAGGTATCGGGCGGCAGCGTATCGAGCTGCGCCCAGTCGGTGAACTCGACGAAAGGCTCCCGGCGGCAGAGCGTGCCGATCAAATCCTCCTCGTGCCAGCGCGTGAAGACGATCAACTCGCCGGAGAAGTTGTGCATACGGGTCTTCACGACCGAGGTGTACCACTCCCAACAGTTCTCCCGCACGACGGGCGAATTGGCCTCCATCGCATCTTTGTACATATAGGAATCAATTTTGTCGCAGATTGGCAAATAATCGTTAAATTTGCGATAAAGATTGCTTGACAGCGTTATGGAAAAATCGAAAAGAGTTGTGGGTTACGCCCGTGTTTCGACGGAAGCGCAAGACATTACTCGCCAAATCGAATTGATTACGACCTATTGTAACGACCGAAATTATCATCTAATCAAAATCATTCAGGAGAAGATTTCGGGCGCCCGACGGGACAGAAAGAGCCTGAACGAACTTTTAGAGGTGGACGATACGGTCGCCGATATGATTATCGTTTCCGAACTCTCCCGTTTATCGCGTGAAGATGATATTTTATCCGTTCTTTCAACGATAAACGAACTTTTGAAACAAGGTGTCGATATTCTGTTTTTGGATAAGCAAGACCGCATTTATAAGGCTGGAACTATTTTATCCCTTTACGACATCATTACGCTGTCAGTAGAAGCCAAAGCAAGTGCCGACGAACGCTACAAGATTGCAGGTCGGATGCAGACGGGTTTACGCTCCAAACTGGCCGAGTTTAGTAATATGTTTGCAGGCGGTACGGTTCCTTTCGGCTACAAAGTCATTCATAATCCCGATTACAAACTGAACCAAACGCCTAAAAACCTGCTTGTCGTCGATGCCAAAGAAGCCGAAGCGGTAAAATACCTTTTCCAGCAGCTAATCGACGGCAATACGATACGGCAGACTGTAAGGGTTTACAATAAACTCTACCCTTACAAACTCTCTTATTCGGGCATCTGCCGCATTATCCGCAATCCCAAATACAAAGGTGAAATATATCGACGGGGAAAATTGTACGGCCAAATTCCCGAACTGCAAATCATCACGCCCGAAGATTTCGACAAGGCCAACAAACAGATGCGTGAAAACAGCCTGTTTCAAAGCAATGCTCCGAAATACTATAATCCGCTGAAAGGTTTGCTGTTTTGTCCGTGTGGATGCGGTCTTTACATGAAACCCAACCACAACAGCTATCTAATCTATCATTGTTCAAGTGCTTATAACGACAAACAGAAATGCGAAAATTACGGTGTCAAATGCGCTTATATCCTATCGTCCGTTTGGACTTGTGTAAAGGAAACCTTGCACACCGAGGAATACAAGCGTTTCAATACCCAGCGGGCAAATGAATTGCAGGGGATAAACAAGCAGATTCGGGAAACAATCACCCGAAAAGTCAATAGCGTCGATGAACTGAAAACGCAATCGGCATCGTTGATTGCCAAAATCAAGAAACTGAATAATGATGACCTTATTAATGAATTGGAAACCGATTATAACGTGCTTTGCAAACAAATCAAGCAAACCGAGCAGGAAATTTCCGAACTGAACGGACAGATAGCCGAAAACGATGCCGAAATAAAACGGAACGTGGAGCAGAAAGATTTTAGCAAAATGGAACAGTCGGCCTTATACAAGGAAAAATTGCAAAAGGCCGTCTATCATTCCCTCTCTGCCATGCGTGGCATTTTGGAAATAGTCTTTAAGAACGGCATGACACGTTATGTGCTGATTAAAAAGCACCGAAACGGCGGAACCTACCTTTTGCCCGATACGTTCAAAGGCGACATGGAGCGTAAACAAATTATCGTTCCGTCCTTACGAACCGACAAGGATAATCCCTATTCGGCCCAGCCGATGAATTTGCGCTACACGTTCGACGAATTTTTCAAAGCTATGCCCGTCGAAGAATACGAGATCCCGATAACGGAATGAAAAAAGAGGGCGATTGCTATAATGGCAATCGTCCCCTTTTCGGTTCGGTTAAACGACCGAACAATTAAAGAAGTTCCCGTAGCAGGTCAAGGATTACTTGTTCTTGTGTCTGCGTAGAGGTTTTGCGGGCATTTTGGATTTTATCCGCCTGCCATTGGGCAAGTTTTTTTAATTTCTCCTCTATTTCAAGCGTGTAGGCCGCAGCATCTTCGGCTTTATTGTAACCGTCTTGGATGAATGAAATCAAATACTTTTTAGCAAGGAATTTAGCCGTGAATTTTTCACTTGCCGCTTCAAACCATTTGCGGCTCTTGGCACACCAGCCGTCGGCCTCTTGCAGACATTGGGGCATTTCACGGGTTTTAAGACTTGCCACCAAATCTTTGGCTTTGAGTTTGTTGTTGCCACACGCCCAAAGCGAGATTGTCGAAAGCGGGAAATTGCGTCGTTGCAATTCCATAGCAAAATCAAAGGCCGCATTTGTTTCCTTAATGGCCATTGCGGGGGCTGCCATGTAGTCGGAACCTTTCCACGTTTTCGTGCAAATGTTCATTTCGGCAATGAGTAATGCAATGGTAATCTTTTTATTCAGCGGTTCAATGACCACTAAATCTTCAAGTGGCAAGCCTAATTCAAGATAGGCTTTCAGACGGTGCTGACCGTCCAAAACAGCGTAATAATCCTTTGCATGTTCATCGGCAATATCGTTGCCGTCCAAATCGGTCAGATGACCGCCCCATTTTATGACCTCTTCACCGTTCACCGCCGTAATGGGACACAATATCCCATGCTCGGAAATAGAATCCTTTTTTACTTTAATTGCTTTTTCGTCGGTAGGACGATTACCTTTGATAAAAGCAAATTTGGAAAAATCGGAAATCTCTAAAACATTAAGTTTTTCATAGTGTTTCTTACTCCTTATTAGGGAGAGGCTTAAATTATGCTGCATCCCTTGCCCAAGCGTTTGCAGGTCGTCGGGTTTATCCCTTTCGACACTGCAAAAATACTATTGCCAGCGACCCTTTGCAGGGAGTAAAAAACACGCCATTCCTTACTCCCTAAAACCCATAGATAGCCGATTCGGTGTGCGGCAGCTTGTTTGCATAGACTTTCAGCACTCCTTTCAGCGATTCATCGCTATCCTTAAAGTTTGCATTGCGTGTCAGCCGCATAAAATAGAACAGACGGGAAATAAGCAGCATTTTATTATAGGATACCTCTTTATCGCATCTGCGTTCATTGGCCGTGCCCCGATTCGGCAATTTCAAAGCGTCGAACAGATGTTTGAATTTATCCGCCGCAAAGCACATATAATAGGATGAATTCGTGAATGTCGTCGTATAGGTAGAACGATCTATTATGCGGTAAAACTCCCTGTTTTTCCACTCTTTGAGTTTTTGCCTTAATCCATACATAACCGCTGCTTTTACATTCGGGTCTGCTTCTCGGCTCTTTTTACCCTTTACTCGGAATGTAATCTCGAAATCTTTTGAATCTCCGATATAGTCCAATATTTTGGTTAATGATTTTGGCGGGAGTTCAACCCAAAAACATTTGGTAAATTTTTCAATCGACCAATTGTAAACAAACAGCACAGCCCACCAAAATTTATTTATGTCCAACCCAAAGCCTTTTATGGTCGCAATAATATCCGTTTCCTGCAAAAACATCTCTTTTGTAAACGGGGCTTTTATCTTCTCCTGACAGACCCTATCCCAAAATCTGCGTGGGAAAGTGTCTATGACTTCATCACCCATATAATTCCAAGAATCGACAATCGCATATACATATTCCAACTCTTTTTCCTCTTGTTCGTCGGCTTCATAAAAGACAAATCCCAAATCGTCGGTTCTGATACTCATAATAAAAGTAGTTTGTTACCCAAATTTACGGCTTTTTATGCGCACATCGCACTTATTTACCGTGCAAAAACCGCTATTAACACCTAAAACACGTGTTCGAGAGGAATTTTAGAACAGCCACACTATGTACCGAAGCGCTAATATCACTGAATTACATAACCCGAAAGGCGTTTTAGAACAACGGATTATGTAAAATACCCGCTAATACTGCTTTTTGCACATTAATTTCCACGTCGGACACACTCCGCCACCCTGTAAACAGCCCTATAACGCCATATAAGACAAGAATAAAAATGTTCGGATTAATTGCTGTCCGACCTTTGTTCTCAATAAAAAAGGTGCTATCTTTATAATACGAGAGAGGAACATCCGACAAGTAAGGGTAAGGTCATGTAAGGGACATTTTCGGTGTCCCTTGCTTTTGTGCCCTGTTCGCATATTTTTTGTGTCGGAAATTCAAATTCCCTATAAAGACAGATTCCCTCACCGAAAAAATGCGGCCGCATAAAAAGCGTGTCGGAAGTTAGATTTACTAATAAAGATGTTACCCGCACAAAAAATCTGCGACGTAATTTTTTCCTTACTTACTCTTTACTTATGAACTCAATCATTACAGCACCCTCGGACGCACTCCACGTCCAGCAAATCCCCGAACTCAATAACGAATTGCCCGCAAACTGCATCTTTAATAAGGGCAAGACGGGATGCGGCGCAACGACACTTGCCATCGAGAACCGAGTGCCGACCTTAATTGCCGTTCCGACGGTAAACCTTATCAAGAACAAACTGCCCGAACACGCCGACCTGCTGGGGGTTTACAGCGGTGTCACCAACCAAGAGATAGCCGACTATCTGAAAACGCACGACCGCTGAAAAATCATGGCCACCTATGACGCGATTCCGCGCGTCGCAGAGGTCGCAGGAGCGGAGATATACGCCAAAGCCCTGCTGTTGGTAGACGAATATCACCGCCTGCTGTTCGACTATTCATTCCGACACCGAGCCGTTACGGGATTACTTGCCGAAATGCCCAAATTCAGCCGTGCGACTTATATGTCCGCGACACCCATCGAGCGAGAATTTCTGCTGGATGAATTGCAGACCTTGCCGACAACGCGGATTATCTGACCCAGCGAACCGCCGATGCAGGTGCGGTTGTGGCATGAAAACAGTCCGTTGGCATCGGTCGTAAATCTTTGCCACAATGCCGTAATGCACAATATTCCCTGCAACCTGCATTTCTTTGTAAACAGCGTCGATTTTATCGGGCGGGTGCTGCATCATGCCCGACTGTCACCCGACAAGGTGAAAATCGTCTGTTCGACGAGCGGGACATCCGAGCAGATAAACCGCGAGAAATTAGGCGGAGATTATTCGATAGGGATTCCCGATAAAGAGGTTCGCAAAATCAATTTCTACACCTCGACGGCTTTCGAGGGGTGCGACATTTACGACAAGCAGGGCAAAATATACGTCGTGAGCGACGGCACGGCACGACATCACCTGCTGGACGTTTCGACGACGATACGGCAGATTGCAGGACGCATACGCGATACGCGTTACAAGGAGATAACGCACATCTTCTCGACGGTACGATACGCCGAGGGCATCACTTATCCGCAATTCAAAGCCGCAACGGAAAAAGAATTGGACAAGGCCGAACGCTTCGTGAAATGATATGCGACGGCGGATGAAGATTTGCGTAACCAAATTTATACCAACAACAAATACATCAATACCGATACAATGACCATAGACCGCAACCGAATCAAATTGGAACTGCTGAATTTCCGCAACTACGCCGAGATTTACGCCGACAGCCGTAACCTTATTACGGAATACGAGCGTAACGACAACAAGATAACAACTGCCGAACGGCATGACATCCGACTGAACAAGTTGGAAAAGAACGCCAAAGCCAAGATACCGTTTAAGGAGTTGTTCGACCGATACGCCGAACTCAAAGCATCCGACACGAATCCTTTTTCGACGGACGTGTTCGCATTATCGCTTATCGAGCGGCGGAACCCGCTGGTAAAACAAGCCTTTGAGATATTGGGGACAGAACGGGTGCGGGAACTCAAATACAATCAGACGCAGATACGGCGCGAACTGATTAAATGTTCGGCGGGCGAACTCGCATATAAAATCGTCAAACGGATAAATACCGATTTACCCCACGGAAAGGCGATACCCTCTAAAATCATTAAAGAGAGGTTGCAGGCCATATACGACGATTTGGGGGTTGAGCGCAGAGCAAAAGCGACGGATATTGCCCAATGATTCGATACGGCGAAAGGCTACAAGAACATCGACGGCAAGAACACCGAGTGCTATACCATCATTCGGGATAAATTCGTTGCGAGGAAAAAGATTGCAGCGGAATAACATCGCAACTCCGATTGGCTGAAAAATCGGTCGGAGTTTTTTTGTACATATACCCCGACCGAGCGGACAATCCCTATTTTTCACCCCTCCCCCTTTTCGGAGGAAAACCGAATTTTTCACTTACCATTTAATCGGATTCCACATAAAACAGACTACCCCTATTCATACCCGAAACCATATAACAGAATAGAAT
>ENA-UAOT01000030-UAOT01000030.1-human-gut-metagenome-genome-assembly--contig:-NODE-30-length-60979-cov-8.342886_pt1 | contig 60979 bp, 56 predicted proteins | sample MGYA00243475_ERZ654567 | MGnify/ENA primary metagenome ERZ654567 (study PRJEB26926, sample SAMN06164482) | human gut metagenome | biome: ENVO:00009003; feature: ENVO:2100002; material: ENVO:00002003... | reverse complement strand
TGGGCTCGGAGATGTGTATAAGAGACAGATATATACATATATACATCATATCTCCCTTTTCATCCTTTCGGGATAGTCTCTTCCTCCAGTCTGTCGAAAAAAACAATCCTCTTCGAGGTTGTCCGGCGCGGCAGCCGACCGCAAAAAAAAGGCTGCAACCCGTGCAGCCCTCGACAGACGTCCTGTGTCGTGCGACCTATCCTCCTTCCTGCGTCGCTCAGCGTAGAAGCGTGTCTATCTCCTCGTCGGTCAGCGATAGGATGTCTTTCCCCAGTTTGAAGCAGTGCAAATCGAAAAATGCGATGAGTCGATCGACGTTGCGTGTGGTGGTCACAATTCGTACGAGTCGTTCGTGCGCCTCTTCGTTGAGTCGGTAGTGTACTCTGTTGCGGCTGCTGTCCTCGGTTTTCACGATCAACCCGAGGCGGCAGAGCGAACGCGCGCACCGGTCGAAAGTGTATTCCCGCAGTCCCATGCGACGCATATACTGCGCCCGCGTAAAGTTCACGCTGTACCCTCTGCGCCGGATGTACTCGAACTCCTTCATATGCTTGAGGAATCGTTCCTCCTCGGGCGAGAGCAGATATGAGAAGCCCGGATAGGCCAGTCCGCCCGGAGCATGCTGTCGTTTGGTGGTTACCATGTGTCGTTTCGATGTTTTTCGGTGGCCAGCGCGTCGTTGATGTAGAAGAGGTATATCCGTCCGTCAATCATGGGCTTGTAAACCCTGTATCCCATTTCGCGGGCGTAACGGCCCACATTTACACGGTTGGCTATACGGTAGGTGTTCTCCTCCATGTGTCGCGCCATTTCCTCGAAGGTCATTTTAGCTTTCAGTTCCATACGAAAAATTTTTAATTGATACGGTTTTGTTCAGATAAGTATAGAGCCGCATCAATTCGTATGGTTTAATCTCGATTTTTTTTGTTCTTCGCTTTGAGTCTTCAGACAGAACTCAACGATTTCCCAATTCGCGGGATCGGCCCATGTGGCGATGATCTTGAGGGTGAACAGGTGTCGCAGGTCGTGGTCGAATAGTTCCCCGACACACTGTTGCACCCGTCCCAAAGTAGGTACGAGTCCATTTTGCAGCAGACACCGTCCCTTGTCGTACATGATACAAGTATCGTTGCGGCGTTGAAGTTGCACCATCGGCAGCTTGTGATCCGTGCCCTTCGCACAATCTATGCCCACGACCACGCCCGGGCACAGCATGTCGGCATAACCGGCGCGTATGAGCCGTGCGATGTCGTGCGGCGTTCCCAGACATGGCATGTCGCTGCACAATACACCGTCTACTTCCCGCAGCTTGTCCCGCAGGAGTTTTTCGAGCAGTTTTTTCTTGTCGTCCATAGTTGTCGCGGTATTAGGTTTATCGGTTCGTGAGATAACCGTTGCGGCGATGCCACAGTTCGACGATGTACTCGCGTCCTTCGGGTGTCCATGCTTCGATTTTGTAGCGATTCAAATAGTTGGTCTTGCGGTTGAACCACTCGTAAATGTGTATGCCCCGCAAGTGGCGATAGGCATCCGTCGCCTGCCATTTGTCTTGTACGCGCTCTTGGAGCCCCTCCTCCATCAGGAAAAGATTCAGACGTATGGAACTTATGCCCAACTCTGCGGCGATCATCGAGGAAGTGAACCATTCGCGGTCCTCGATCGTGAGTTTGTAGTGCCGCAGTTTGTGGCGGTTGCGACGTATGAACTCTTTCTGGCGCCGTATGGTATCATGCTGGTCATCGATGACTGTGAGTGCCTCTTCGTAGGTTGCGGGCGCTGGCAGCAGCAGATCCTCCGAGCAGAACTCCTCAGTGGGGTCCGATACCGACGATACCGGCTGCGGGACCTCCTGCAGCTCGGTATGGCCATCGCGCAGCAGGTGCAAGAGCTTCTTGCTGCACCACGCCGCAAAGGCCGGCGAGAGCCATTGTGCGAACTGCGTCCAGAGATGTATCTCCAGCCATGTGGCACCGTGAGGACCGCGCGTGGTGATAACCTGTTGCTCCGTATCGGCCGAGATGCCGTCCTCGACCAATGCTTCACGCAGGCGCGCCGTCTCCGTGAGTTTGAGCCATACGGCCGGCCGTTTGTCGAAAGGCCGTGCCATCTCGGTAGCGTTGACCATATAACGGCCATCTTCGAGACGCACGGAGAAGCGGTTGCCCACGTACTCCAGCTCGATGATTCGTGGTGCGGAACCTTCGGAAACATCCGTTGCGGTAGTGTCCTGCGCCATACGCAGATGTTGAAGATTTTCCAGCACTTCTCGGCCGCGCATGCGCAACAGTTTGGCGCCGGAGCTCATCCATTTGACAAGCTCGACAGCCTCCGTGAAATCGGCATACAACTCTTCGGGATGCTCCGCATCGAGATACGTAAGCGACGGGCAACGGCGCAGAACCGTGCCGTTCTTCAGAAGGATGCTGCGCCGCATGGCTCCGCAGAGGTCGTTGACGCAGACCTTATGCACGTCGCCTGCGGGCGTTCTGCTGATTCTTAGTGTGCCCCGCAGAAAAGGCACCGTCAGGATTCTATTCATGCTTTGCTTCGTTTTTGAGTTTCCGCCTCTTTTCCGCGCTCAGTTTGCGGCGCGACAGTTCCTTGGAATCGTGGTAGCGGCGCACTTCGTCGCACATGCGGTCGTACTCTTCGACGCGCAGGTGTCCGAAATCCTGATGAGGCACTATTTCGACTTTATCGAAATCGTAGTGTCTGAAATAACAACCATAACAGGAGATGTGGTATCCCAAACAACACAGGGAGATCGATTGCGCAGGGATGTTCATCGCTTGAGACGCAACATTCAGTGATTTGTACATGGAGATCAGCACGCGTTGGTTGTTGAAGACGAGTACGATCTTGGGGTCCTTGAAAAAGCTTCGCTTGGTCATGTCGCAGTTGTGGGTTTTTAGGTTCTCGACTCCTCCGGCGGGAGGAGATGTCTGCTTCGTCCCCGAACGTATTGTCGAAAGGTACGGGACTATCGTTTTTAAGTTTTCCATACTCGGATATAGTGATGTTTTTTTCGCAAATATATATTTTTAGTTTAAGCTAAGGAATAAAATCAATTATTTTTTTGAAGTTACTTTTTGAGTGTAACAATTTAGATACAAGTACATTGCAACAAGACATAAAAAACTGTAAGTGGAATTTTACTATAAGTATAGCCAGTTCGTATCTGTGTTGGAGTAAGTGTTTTTCACACCCTTTTCACATTCAGCATAACCACCTCGTTTTAACCACTTTCGGCATGGTTCTCCTACTCTTTGGAAAGCGTGAAAAATGGCTGAAAAAAATTTCGACGGCACGTTCGACCATGAGCTTCTGGAGTCGGTTTTCCGCACCAGCAAGAAGGTCATTCAGGAGTATGTCCGCGAGATCGACCGCACGAACCGCTATCGCTCGGTGCGCTCGTCGGTAGTCCGGGGAACGGTACTGGACGACCGCGGTCCTCTGATCGACCTCTACGAGGCGTGCCTGCAGCAGGATGCCCATATCCGGGCCGTGCTGGAGACGCTTGTGAGCCAGATTCTCGGAGACCGTTACATGCTGGCCCGCCAGAACGAAAAAGGCAAGTACATCAAGGATGTGGAGCAGACGCGCAAGGTACAGGGCACGCAGTTCGACAAGATCATCCGCGGCATCGTCGAGGCGAAGCTCTATGGTTACACGTTGCTGGAGATCATGCCCGGCACGGACCCCCGCACTGGACGCCTTCGGGAGGTGAACATCATCGAGCGGCGCAACGTGCTGCCGGACCAGTGCCGCGTAGTGAAGCGTCAGGGCATGTGGTCGCCCGGCTGGGATCTCACGCAGAAAGTCTACCGCCGCAACTACATTCTCGTCAATACGGGCGATCTGGGTCTCTTTTCGGCCACCACGCCCCTGATTCTGGCCAAGAAATTCACGGTGGCCAACTACGTGAATTTTTCGAGTACCTACGGCCAGCCGATTATCCACGGCAAGACCGTCTCGGAGAGCAATGCCGACCGCAAGCGCCTTGCCAGCGAAATCGTCAACGCCGCACAGAACAAGGTCATCGTTACCGGACTGGACGATGAAATAGACATCAAGACCTTCACGATGTCCAACTCGGAGAAGATCTACACGGGACTTATCGACTTCGTGAATAAGGAGGTTTCGAACATGATCCTCGGCTCGGAGTCGATGGCCGGAGCCACACAGTCCTACGTGGGTTCCACGAAGGCGCATCAGGATATCTTCCGCGAGAGGATCGAGGTCTACCGCCGCTTCATCGAGAACGTGATGAACGAACAGGTGCTGCCTTCGCTGGTGGATATGGGTTACCTGCCCGGCGGGCTGGAGTTCAAGTACAGCAACCGCATCGAGATGAACAATGAGGATCGCATTAAGCTTTACGGCCTGCTGACGGACAAGTACGAGATCGCCCCGGACGAGGTGGAGAAGGAGTTCGGCATCCATGTGGGCCGTCAGCTCAACGTCTTGCAGCTCACGGCGGGACTCGGCGGCGCGGGCGTCGGCTCCGGACAGAGGCGCATGAGCACTAACGACCGTCATATCATGTCCGACGAGGAATACTACAAGCGCTACGGGCACGGCCGGGGCACCCGCGAAGTGGTAAATTTTATCCGGGGAGCGAGATGATGGCCGCAGCTACGCTCCCGACTCCTTCGGCGGCATCCCCCGAGCGGGAGGAACAGGAATATTTTCTGCTTTACGACGCTTTCGCGCGTCTGCTGGATTGCTGGACGGACAGCGCAGCGCGGTATTCGGCTCTTGAGACGCTCATCGAGATGCGCGCAGGAACGCTTATCGAGCGACTTCTCGACGGGCTGGGCCTCGACTTGGAGCAAGCTCTGGAGATCCTGAAGCGTCGGGACGACTTCCCTACGCAGCAGGAGCGGGAGCAGCGCGACATCCTCGCGGCGGGGATCGAGAACATGCTCGACTTCGCCGCAGCCGAAGAATATGCCATGTGCTGCGACCTGCCCGAAAAGGTGGCGGAGGATGACTACGAGTTCTGCGACGCGGTCTTCGAGCGCTACAACGGCCACCGGGCCGTGCAGGAGAACCTCGACGTGGAGTATGCCGCCATGATGGCCGTTTGGTGGTTGACCGTCGGGACGGAGCAGATGCTGACCTTCACCACGCAGGGCGACGATCGGGTACGTCCATGGCATGCGGCGCTCGAAGGTGTGAGCTACCCGAAGTCATCGTTCCCCGCGGAGCTCATACCGCCCATAGAGTACGGCTGCCGCTGCTTCCTCACACCGGACAGTCAGGGTGCTGTGACCGGAGTGCTGGAGCTTCCCGAAGGCGTGCGGGTTAATCCTGTTTTCCGGGAGAGTCTCTGCCGCGCAGGCCGTATCTTCTCCGCAGCACACCCTTACTTCCGCCATCCGTTGCCGTCGGCACTGCACGAACACCTGCAAACCCTGAAACGCAAATTTCATTTGTCATGGACCTAACTCCCGATCAATTTTACAAGCAATGGCTCCGGCTGGGGCCCGCGGCCGCTACGGTAAGCCACTTCGAGCGGCAGGTTTTCGACTTCACACATCTGGCGGGACGCTTCGCCAAGGACCGTTTCGAGCAGTCGTTCACACAGGGCGGTTTTTATGGCTCGGGGTGTCCGTGGCCCGCCCGCACCTCACGCTGGGGACGTCGCCGCACGCATCCCGTTCTGCGGCATACGGGGCTGCTGGCCGGAAGTATCATGGACAAGATGCGGAGCGACAATAAGAGCGTGAAGCCTGCGCCGGGCCGCAAGGCTGCCTTCCGTCGTTCGATAACCTACACCGTCGAAGTGGCGCCCGAGAGCGTGGCCCTGAGAGGACACCGTGGAGTACGCCGTACTGGCCCTACGACCTATGCCGCGGTACACAACGCACCTACGGGAACCTACTGGAGCAACCAATACCACAAGAGCCGCGCCGTGCAGCGGCAGTTCATGGGTCTCAATCCCCGTCTCACGGCCGAGATCGCACGCCACTACGCCTACATCTTCAATGGACTGCCCGGCATTCCCAATGCTCCTACGCCATGATAAAGAACAAGACCGACCAGCTGCAACAGCCGCAAGACGGGCCGGAGCGGCCTGCGGTGTCGCTGCCCGAAGAAGTACAGCAAAATGCCCTCGCGGAGATGTACTTCGCCGTGCGGCGGGCCTTGCTGACGATCCGCGAGCGGGAAGACGACCTGCAGAGCCCGCCCTTTTTCAAGACCATAGCCATCGACAACGGACAGTTCGCGCGCATCGTGCTCGACGAGAACATGGAAGCCGAAGTAGTTTTCCCCGCCGTGTTCATCCACTACACCAACGTCCGTTATCTGGTCCAGCAGCAACGTATCGGCGAGGGGCGTGCGACCATGCGTGTACGCTTCATCCTCAATACGCTGAACAACTCCGACCCGGAGCGGGAGTGTGTCCCTTTTTACGTCTTCCAGCGAGTCAATCAGGCCATTCAGGATGCCAAGAACCGCGAGCCGGCGCTCAACGAGCGGTGTCAGCTTCTCTATTTCGATATGCCCACCTCGACGAACATGCTGCAGGCGTACTGGGTGGACTACGAAGTATGGTTCCGCGAGACCTCGGCATGGAAGTACCGCGACTGGGTACCGCGTTATCTGGTGATGCCGCCCTTCACGAATCATGGCGACGCCCCGCAGCACGACACCGAAGGGCACGGACACCATCCGCATCCTACGGATCGCGAGGCCATACGCATCGAAACTTTCGTGGAAACATCCGACTCGTAGCAATCCGAGAAGGAAAGAGTATAAAACGAGAGCGGTAACCCGATAGGTTGCCGCTCTCGTTTCGTCGTGCCTGCTCAGAGCATGATCGATTTAGCAGGGTCAAAAGTGCGGTGCTCGCCGCTGCGGATGTATCCCAGCTGGTTCGAGAGACACTGCGTGCGGCCGATCATGCGGTCGATATTGCGGTGTGAATGCCCATAGATCCAGTATTCGACAGGACTGGCCTCGATAAAGCCGTGCAGGTCCGTGACGAATGCGCCGTTGAGCGGACTGCCCAGAAATTCCGGCGGAAGCAGCTCGAAACTGGGAAGGTGATGCGTCACAACGACAATATGCGCCGCCGCACTGCGGCGTATGGCGGCGTGCAGAAAGTGAAAGCAGCGGAAGTGCTCTTCGTTAAAACGTACCCAGTTCAATGTCTTTCCGCCGCAACGGACGAGGCGGAAATCGTTGATACCCTCCTGCACCGTTACCGCATACTCGATGGGCACGGATGCCCACATAGGTGAGAGAATCAGTTCCGTGTCCCCGAATGTCAGGCAGTCGTTGTAATGGCATGTCACATTGCAGCGTAGTTTCAGCTGCCAGCCGTCGTGCATATTTTCGAGATCGAAGCCGCCGTAGAACTCGTGGTTGCCGGGGATGACCGCAACATGGCGGTAGTGCTCCGAAGCCCAGTCCCAGAACGGATGCTTCGCGTAGTCCTTACCCAGATATGCGATGTCACCAGCCAGAACGAGAATATCACCCGTAACCTGCAACGGGTGTTGCGCCACATGACGGGCGTTATCCGGAAGCTCCAGATGAAGGTCCGAAGCGTATTGAATGCGTAAAGCCATAGCAGTATTATTTGCGCAACAACCACTTCCATACCGGCAGCACCTCAATTTCCAGCCCCTCTCCGGTAATGGTTCTTTCTTCATCGTAAGTCACGATGACGGCCCGTCGTACGGGAAATGTTTCGGCGAGTTTCCGCAACGCCCTCACTTCCCGCTCACAGGTCATCGGATCGTCGATGCTGTATGACGCCTGCACAGCCAAAGTTTCGTCCGGCACATAAAAATCGACCTCGACATTTTTATGGTAAAAGAATACGCTGTCCTCTTCCTCTTTACGGTAACGCTCGATAAGGTCGATGGCCACGATGTTCTCCAACAGTTTGGGTTCTCCGCTGAAAAGGAAATTATTGAGCAGCCCGTTGTCGTAGTAGTAGCGCTTACGATTGTAAGTCCTCTCCGCCACGGAGTCCGTAAAGTTCGGTAGGCCGAAAGTCAGGTAAGCATCGTCCATGTATTGCAAATAATCGGAGAGCGTATTGCGGCCGATGCTGATTCCCGACGATTTGACGATATGCAGCAGGCGGGTTTGCGTCGTGGGCTGCATGACGCTTTCTGCCAATTTCTTGGCCAGCAACCGAATGGCGCTTCCGTTACGGATATCGTTACGGGCGACGATATCTCCCAACAGGATCTTCTGGTACAAGGAGTTGATCCATTCGCGCTTGTCGTTCAGAGGAAAGGCTTCGGCAAAGCCTCCGAAATGGAAATAGGTGCCGAACATTCTGACGACCTGTACCCTCAATTCCGGATCATACTCCCAATTCCGTTTCAGCTCCGTGCCGTAGTAGGTCAGATATTCGGCGAACGTAAAGGGAAATACTTCACGTACAATATAACGGCCGCCCAATGTGGTGGCAATGTCCTTACTGAGCATCCGGGCGTTGCTTCCCGTAATGAATACCCGGTATTTGGAATCGGCCAAGCGGCGTGCGAATTTCTCCCATCCTGCGATGTTGTGTATCTCGTCGAGATAGACCAGCGGTTTGCGCGTGCCGTACATCTCGGCATAACATTCCAGCAGCAGTCCCAGTTCCGAAGCCTCGATAGAGGCGATGCGCTCGTCTTCGAAATTGATGTAGAGGCAATCCTCGATTGTGGCACGGCCCGACTGCACTTGTCGCTGAATATCTTGATACATCTGGTATGATTTGCCGGCCCGGCGAATGCCGACCAGCACGTAGCAAGCGTTTTCCTCGAATACGATCGGTCTTCGGACAAGTTCCAGCCGAGCTATCTCCTGTTGTTTTTCGACGATAAGTGCCTTTATAATCCGTTTTTCCATAGCATCTAAACTTATATGATGCAAATATACAAAAATTACGCTTTGTATATGGTGCAAAAAATATTTTTATTGGATTCTTGACTTTCCACGAAAAAGACTTTCGCTTACAAAGGTTTAATATGTGGATAGCCTGATCGCATTCAGGTCTGGGATTTCCTCTCTTGGCCGGACCGTCATACCCCGCCTGCAGCAGGAAAATACCGACTTCTCGGATTTCAGTCCACAAAAATGCCGTTATCTTCGGAATACAATCCGAAAATAATTCCCCTTAAACCCGTTTCTTCCCGACGCTCTATCCTTCCCAAAAGGCAAGGATGGAGACGACCCACTTCAAACATATCGTCGGCGAGGTCCGTACCGGAGAACCGGCGACACTGCGCTTCTACGGCAAGATTACCGAGGCGACGGCCGCGCGCTTCAACGAGGAGTTCGACTATGCGGAGAGCTGCTCCCCGTCTCTGATCCGCGTTCTGATCAACTCCGAAGGCGGCTCGGTGCTGCACGGTATGAGCGTCTACTCCACAATCCGCAACTCCCGCATACCGACCGAGTGCGTGAACGAGGGCATGGCCGCGTCGATGGGCTCGGTGCTCTGGGCCGCAGGCGCCCGCTCGCTGATGCGCGACTATGCGATCCTTATGATCCATAACCCCTTCCTGCCGTCATCCGAGGATGATACGGGCAGCGACATGGTCGCGGCTTTCACACGGCAACTGCGTACGATCTACCGCAAGCGCTTCGGCCTCGCGGAAGAGCACGTCGTCTCGATCATGGACGGCAAGGCCGGCAGGGACGGCACTTACTTCGATGCCGAGAGTGCCGTCTCCGCGGGCATCATTCCGCAGGACAACATTCTGGAGACCTCGCCCCAGCTGCGCGAGCGTGTCCGCACGGAGCTCTCGGCACTGGAGGATGCGGCCGCCATCCGCTCGATGATGGAGAGCATCAGCGCCGAGGCGGAGGGCTGCAAACCTTCCAGCACCGAAGAGCCTACTCTTAATCGAACCACACAAAAACACAGTACGATGAGCAACGAAAGCAAAACCTCACCCGAATATTCCGCCGTAACGGCGACCCTCGGCCTGAAAGACGATTGTCAGCCCAAGGACGTGATGGCCCGCATCTCGGAGTTGATCTCCATAGAGGCCCGCTTCCGCGAGAAGGAAAAGGAGCTGAGCGACACGAAGACCGTCCTGGCGGGCAAAGAGGCCACGATACAGAATCTGCAAACCAACGTCGCAGAACTGACCGCCTCGCTCAAGACCTATCAGGACCGCGAAGCGCAGCTGAAGGCCGAGCGCATCGAGGCGATGCTCGCGAAGGCTGCGGGCAAGATCCCCGCGGACGACATTCCCAAGTGGCGGAAACTTGCCGAGGAGAACCCCGACCTGGTGGAGAGCACATTGGAGAGCATTCCCGCCGTAGAGCAGATCTCGCACGAGATCGCCTCCGACCCGGCCGCCGTGCAGGCTGCCGCCGAGGGAGCTCGAAGCGCCGAGGCGAAGATGGCCGAGCGTATCGAAGCCGTCGTGGGCAAGGACTTCGCCTTCCGCAAGATAGAATAGGCTCCGGACCCTGTCCATATCAAGCAGATGCGGGCGCCGCCCGCGGATCAGACGTAAGTGGCTATTACGACTGTACAGATCAAGCCGGAAAACTCTAAAACACAATCTGCAAAACGATAATGGCTGATACGGTAACATTCTTACAGAACGGCTACAACGGCGAGGTCTTAGAGGACCTTCTGACCTATACCGCGCAGGGCAACGACACCTACCGCGAAGGGCTGATCCACATCAAGAGCGGCATCCAGCATAAATATACACTGCCCTCGATCCACTTGGGCGACGTCATTCAGGACAACGTACCCACGCCGCAGAGTACGCACGGGGCCAAGGGCTCCGATGGCTTCAACGAGTACCAGTTCACTGAACGCTACCTCGAGCCGCAGGACTTCATGGTCTACCTCGAGTTCAACCCGCGCGACTTCGAGTCCTACTGGCGCTTCGCGCAGCCTGCGGGCAACCTTGTTTTCCGCGAGCTGGATCCCAAGCTGCAGGCCACGATGCTGCGCCTTCTGATGGACAAGAAGAACGAGTACATCGGCAGCGCCATCTGGACCTCGGCCAAGGGCGGCACGGCAGCGGCCGGCATTACGGCACCCGAGGGCTGCACGCCCATCGGCGGCGGAAAAGAGAAATATTTCGACGGGGCCATCAAGCGCATTCTGGACAACATCCACGCCTCGGACCCCGAGACCGTGGCCGGCGGGCAGTGCATCCTCTCGGGCAATACGGAGCTTGCGGACGGTGCGGCCATCGAAGCGGCCCTCTACGCCATGTGGACCAAATGCCCGAAGCAGATCCGCCGCAAGAGCGGTCTGAGCTTCGTGATGAGCTGGGACATGTGGGATCTCTACGACCGCTACCTCACGGACAAGACGGTCAAGTATTCCGAGAACACGGAGGTCAACCGCTACCGTTTCAAGGGCAAGCGCATCATCCCCATCGCGGGCATTCCGGAGCACACGATCGTCTTGGGAAACTTCACCACGGGCGTCGACTCGAACCTGTGGCTCGGCGTGGACTACGCCAACGATACCGAGGTGCTGAAGGTGGACCGTCTGCAATCCAACTCGGAGCTCTTCTTCTTCCAGATGCGAATGAAGATGGACGTGAACATCGTCAAACCCGCCGAGATCGTCGTACATACCGCCTACAAGAAAGCATAGTATTTCATAACGCACCCGACCGCAGGGGAGGCGGGGCATACGACTCCGCTTCCCCTTTTTTTCCACACCTTACCGACATGGCAAAGAAAATAACAAACGAGAGTGGCGGCGTTCCGGGCGCCGCAATCACGGACCCGGCCCCTGCGGCAACTCCGGTCCCAGCGAACGAAACAGGCGGAGAACCCGAGGCGGACGGCTCGGAACCTGATCCCGGAAAGACGACACCCACGCAGTCCGAACAGGAAAAACAGGAGGACCAGACGCAGTCGTCGGACGCAACTCCCGACTACGCCGATCGCCTGCTGAAGATATTTCCCGCTTACGAGCAGCTCTACATCGACCGTCTGGGCAGCACCTACACCGCAGATGCGCCGCCCGTCTTCCGCACGGACGCCACACTCTATACCAACCCTTACCACAAAGACTAAAATCCGCACCCGATGGCATTAGGAAACGTATTCATCACAGACGTCGACGGCGGCATACCGTATCAGGCCCCTTCCGACCAGCAGAAGGTCTCGGGACTGCTGTTCGACATTTCGCAGCACCCCAAGCTCTTCACGGAGGGATATGGCAAGATCAACGAAAACAAGCTCAAAGCCGGCGACGTGGTCTACATCACCAGCCGCAAGTCGTCCATAAACGACTTCGGCATCATCGAATGGAAGGACGTCGCAGACCCCGCGGAGGAGACCTCCGAGAACTTTATGTATGGCATTCCGGCTTACCACATCCGCGAGTTCTTCCGCATGGCGGGAGGTGTGGACAGCCAGGGCAAACTTTATGTGATGTTCGCCGACTGCTCGACCAGTTGGGACGCCATCGACGTCATGCAGCGCGCCGCAGGGGGCATGATCAACCAGCTGGGCGTATGGACCGAGCAGCCGCTCTGGCGCCAAAGCGGCGAGGCGGACCCCTACAACCTGAACCTCGTAAAGAGCCTGAACGACAAGGCCGAGGCCATGGCTGCGCAGAACCAGCCCCTGTCGATCGTTCTCTGTGCCAACCCCTCCACGACGGGGGCTCAGACTACTGCGGGGCGTCAGATCGACCTGAACAAAATCCCTACGGCGATCTGCGAGGCGAGCCGTGTGAGTGTCATCTTCGGACAGTCGGCATCCGAGCAGGTGCACCGCATGCAGCTGCGCAATACGACGGGCGCCCCCGTGGGATTCCTCGGGGCCGTGATGGGCGCCATAGCCCGCGCCAACGTGCAGGAGTCCGTGGCGTGGGTCAAGCAGTTCAACCTCTTCACGGACGACTTTCAGGAGATAGAGCTCGGATTCGGAGATACAAACCTCGACGTCGATGACGCCTTCGTAAGTGTGAATGCCTACGAATCGCTCTCGCCGACGCTGCTCGACGAACTGGACGACAAGGGATATATGTTTCCCATCAAGTATGCCGGGCGCGAAAACGGTATCTACATCTCGCGCGACCAGACATGCTCGCATGGCGACTTCCGAACCATCGCACGTAACCGCACGATCAACAAATCGCGTCGTCAGGTGCGCAGCGCCCTGCTGCCATACGTCAATTCGCCGCTGATGGTCAACCCCTCGACGGGCTATTTGGCCTCATCCAAGATCACGGCTTTCCAGACCCTTATCGGCGATATCCTCTCCAAAATGCAGGCTGCACAGGAGATTTCGGGCTATTCCGTCACTATCGACGAGAAGCAGAACGTCCTTGTGGACGACACCCTGCGCATCGGATACACGATCGTACCCGTGGGTGTGGCTACGCGTATTTACGTCGAGGAGGGGCTTTCGCTAACCGCTAAATAACACACTATATGCCTATAATCAATAATGTAGCTTACAGCTGGTCGATGATTACCCTCTCCTCGACGGCTCTGGGCATCGACGAGGGTTCGACGACGCTCGAAGGCGTTTCGGGCATCAAGTGGAGCCGCAAGCGCAAGATCGAGAGCAACTACGGTCTGGGCGGGAAACCCGTGAGCCGCGGCTTCGGAAACATCGTCTACGAGGCATCGATAACGATGGACTATGCCACGCAGCAGACCCTGCGTTCGATCTACGGTTCGCTGTGCGACATCGGGGAGTTCGACCTGATCGTCTCCTTCGCCAATCCGTTGGCATCGGACGACTGGACGACGACATCAGTCGTTTTGAAGGGCTGCATTTTCGACGAGGATGCCATGGAGTCGCAGCAGGACGACACGAACATTACGCATGAGTTCCAACTCCATCCCTTCGACATTCAGATCGGCAATGCATCGGCCTGATTCCATCATATTGCAGACGGAAGAATAGAACCGCTGCGTACGGAAATAAACATATCCTTGTACGACGTCTATTCTTCCATACACCAAACCATGACATGATATGGAAGAGAAAAGTTTGACACTGGAACAGCTTTCCGCGATCCGTGAGAAGGCTGCGGCACTGAAATCCGAGAAGAAGCTGCGCAAGATCTGCCCGATGGTGGTCTTCGGGGATAAGGAGTGCGAGGAGAAGGAGTTCTATGTAGCCTATATGGCCGAGCCTACGTTCCCGCAGTTCTCGAAATTCATGGTCGCGTCGAAGAAGGACGAGGTCACGGCCATGCGTACGCTTGCCCGCGACTGTTTCATCGACGGGGACAAAGAACTCGTAGACAACGACTCGCTGTTCTTGTTCGGCCTTATGGGCCAGCTTTCGGAACTTATCCAGACGCGCCAGTCGATACTGGTAAACTGATCGACGGGGCGGCGGTGCAGGACGGACAGCGAATCCGTCAGCGTTTGATATACATACGCCACTACTTCCCCGGGGTCGATCTGGACGCCATGAGCGACGAGGAGTTCGCCTCGCTCTCGGAGGAGGCTCTCTGGCTGCACGAGCAGTTTATGGTCCACAATTCCGCACGGGCACTCTTCGCGCCGCCCGCCGTCTGATCCATGTTTCGTAGCCTGCGGACATTCCTGCCCGCAGGCTTTTTTTCGTGTCTGCAAGCTTCGTAATCAATCGTTCGTCCGGCACTCTATTCTTCGGAAAAAATCTAACCGCGCCGCCATGTCCGACCAGACTTATAACGTCAAATACAACATCGAAGTCGAGTCGACCGAAGCCACGCGGCAGCTTGGAAATTTCACCGCTGCCGTGGAGGCTCTCTCGAAGTTCAAGGGAGACATGTCGGGTGCCGTGGAGAATGTCCAGAATGCTCTCAAGGCCATCGACAAGGCGTTGTGCACCGACCCTTCCGGCAAAGGTCGCAAGTATAATTACAAGTTCAACATAGACACGAAGTATGGTGAAGCCAAACTGGGGCGCATCGTCACGGCTTTGACCACCATCGAGAATAAAAGCAAGGGCATAAACCTTGTGGTGAATCCCGGCAAGGCATTCAACAGCAAGGCCGTACAGAAAAACGCTGCGGAGATCATCCGTCATTCGCAGGAGGTATTCCGCAACCTATCGAGCACGACATACACCACACAGACGTCGCTCACGCGTTCGCTGGGCAAGATCAACTCGGCGCTGTCGCATCTGGAGCGCAGCCGCGAGCTGAACATACAGACCGACGTTGCCAAGGGGCGCCTCGAGGAGATCCTCGCGCTGCTGGGACAGGTGCGCACGGCAGCCGCTGCAGCCATGCCGCTGGGTAGGACTATCGTACAACGTGCGGCAAAGGAAAAAGCGTCCCAGCCTCAGACCACGACGCAAGCATTCCTGTTGCCTCCGAGGGTGCAGGAGCAGTTGCGAGCCGTGCTTCCCCGTGCCATTCCCGTTCCGGACGGCAAGGAGTCCGCCGCGGCGCAAAAGCGGGCCGCAGCCGAAGCGGAGCGTACCCGCAAGGCTGCGGAGAAGAGCCTGCGGCAACAGAACGTGGAGACTGTGCGGGGACTGCTGCGCCAGCAGACTCTCGCAGGCAACATCTCGAACAGCCGCCAGAGGGCTGCCATCAACCGTCTGCAATACTCGCGGACCCCGTCGCTGCAGGGTGTGCTGCCTTTCGCCTACATGCTTAATGGCTACATGCTTTACAGCACGATGCGAAAAGAGCTCCTCGACGCCGTGGAGTACGCCAATACGATGGAGTCGGCACGGAGTATCCTGCATGTTGCGGACAGCGACCTTTCGACCTTCGAGCAGCGCTTCGAGTCCATGGCCCGCAACGTCCGGCAGGTGGGCATCGAGACGAAATTCACGGCCACGGAAGTGGGCGGAGCCGTGAGGTACCTCGCCATGGCGGGTCAGAACCTGCAGTCGATCAATGCGTCGATACGCCCCATCACGAATCTTGCCCTGATCGGCGACAATCCGCTGGACGAAGTCGCAGACCTCGTGACCAACATCATGGCGGGCTACGACATCTCTCCGGAAAGCATGCCCGTGGTCGCGGATGTCATCTCTTCGACGATTTCGCGTTCGAATGTCAATGTCGTGGAAACGGCCGAGGCTTTCAAGATGGCTGCGGGTTACCTGCGCATGGCGGGCATCGATTTCACGGAGTCCTCGGCGGCCATAGGTCTTTTGGGCAACATGGGTGTCAAGGCTACCATGGCGGGCACGGCGCTGCGTGCCATGGCCACGCGTCTTGCCTACCAGCCCAAGGAAGCGCGCGATATCCTCGATCGACTGGGTGTAGAGTTCACGCACAAGGTGGATGTCTACGGCCGGACACTGGAGAAGATCCGCCCGCTGGCCGATATCTTCGAGGAGCTGAATGCGAAGGGAGCTTCGCTGGGCGACATGCACAAAATTTTCGGCCGCATCGGTGGCAATGCCGGCATGATGCTGCTGCAGAACTACGGTCAACTGCGGGAACTCACGACGCATAACCGCACCTCGCACGGTATCGCAGCGCAACTGGCCTACGTGAAGCAGGAGACGACCAAAGGGCTGTGGTTCCAGCTCACCTCGACTTTCTCGGAGATGTTCATGCGCGGATACGAGATCATGGAACCGCAGATACAGCGCACGCTGCGACGGCTCACGGCTGCAATCAATACGGAGAAGTTCGCCCGAGGATTGGCATCAATCGCTTCGGCGTTGCTGGACCTGTTCGCGCTCTTCGGCAAGATCGCGGCATGGGTGGCCGACAATTTCCGGTGGCTCGAGCCTGTACTCTTCACGGGCTTTGCCTCGACGCGTCTTTTCCGTCTGGCGGGCGCCGTCACGAACCTCGCCGTGGCTTTCGGGCTTCTGGGACGTCAGAAAGCCGCGGCAGCGGGTATGGAACTTCTCTCGTCGCTTACGGGCCTCGGCGGGAGCGGACGGCTGGGGCGCATGACTTTCGCGGACAAGCGCAACCTTGTAGGTGCACTGCGGCAGGCGGGTGTTGCGGGTGGCCGCGGAGCCTTGATGTCGGCACTGGCAGGTGCGGGCGTACAACGCTCGATAACGGGCCTTGGACTGCGGCGCGCCGCCTCGGGGGTCTTTGCCTCGCAAGTGGTCACGGGCCGTGGTATCTTAGGCGCAGGAGCGGCTCTCGGGGCGTTGGGTACGGGGGCTGTCGTTGCAGCCGGAGCCGTGAGCGCGCTGGTCGGAGCTTTAGGATGGGTAGCCTACAAGGCATGGAAAGTCAAAGAGGCCACAGATGCAGCTTTTGCCGAGTTACAGGAAGAGCGCAAGTACAACTATCCCTCGGTGGACGCCTTGTACGAATCATTGCGCAGGACGTATGAAGCGGCCGTGAACGCCAAAGGCGCCGTGGACAAGCTCACCGAAGGCAAAAGCCTCGAGGAATCCACGGGTCTGAAGATCGGGGCATGGACGGGAAACTGGTTTACAGCGCTGTTCAACAGCATGAACTATGGGAACAGCATCCACGGGGGTTACTACCACACTCCGGGTCCTGTCTATACCTTTTCGGATGCCTACCGCGACGACCTTACGCGGGCTATCATATTTCAGGCGGACAAAGATGCCGCCACTCGCATCAAGAGCGTCTATGCCGAACTGGGAAAGCTGACTTCGCAGACCGAAATTCAAGCGTATATCGACGCGATACCCTCGGTCTATGGCTACGACTTCAAAAAGGTCGACAAGACACTTTACAGCCACTACGACGACACGTCGCGGACACTGCGCAAGGGGCTCAAGGAGATGACCGTGCAACAGGCCGCCGCGACATGGGAGTATCAGAACCGCATGAACGAGAAGTTCGTACCGGAAGCCGTGCTGGTAGCCCGCGAATACAAGGCGCTCATGGAGAGCCAGCCCGCGGCGCAGGCGGGGATCGCCGCCACGGGTTTCCGTTTCTCCGAAATGATCGAGCGCGGATTCCGCTTCAACGGCAAAACGGGGCTGTGGGAGCAGATACCGCTGGCGGCCAATGCCACGGACGAGCAGAAAGTCGAGCACCTGAAGAACTTCCGCATCGTTCACGACTGGCTCGTCACGGTCATGGCGGCATTGCGCGACACGTTTCAGAGCGGCCAGATCGCCGAGAACATCTTTAAGCGGGCAGGTATCCCGGAGTACATGTACGCCAACGAACCGGCATCGCTGGACGAAAAGCCGTGGGACGCTTCGGGCATCTCCGTAACAGGGTTGGACGACGCAGGTGCCGGCGGCAACTATTCGGGTACGGGCAAGCTCTCCTCGGCGGCGCCAAAACAGGTTATCGTCAACATCACTAACCTTTTGAGTATCGAGACCATCGAATTGCTGAAAAGCGAGAACGGCAGCTTCCCGGAAGTCCGCGACCTGAAGGAACAGATGGCACAGGCGCTCATCGACGTGGTGCATGATTTTGACGCTTCGTGGAACGGGGCATAACGAAAACGAATTTATGGGCAGACTGATCAATATCGGCATATCCTCCCTGCTGTCGGGCGGCATTCTGAGCCACGGAACACTCTCAGGCTACGTCTCGGATGCGGCGCGGCGGGCGTTGGGCATGGGGCTGGCACACTTCAAGGACGGCACGGTGCATTATCTGGGCAAGGATGTCGACCTGCTGGGAAGAGGGCTGGTGCAGACGGTGCACCAGGCTGCCTACGGGGCGCTACGCTCCTACCCGCGCTATCTGAAATACTGGGAACAGCGCACCCGCGACAAGTACCTCGAGACACAGTCGCAGACGAGCCTTGCGAACAAGACCGGGCAGTATTACCGTCTTATCGAGGATCAACAGGCCGTAGCACGGCAGAAAAACCACACGGATACGATCGTGGGCAATATCGTTACGGGCTATCTGGAGTTGGGTGCAGCCGTCACGCAGACGCCCGGCGGCCCGGCCGGCAGCCGTGTGGAGTTCGTGGACCTCGGCCCGCGGGTACAGGTGTCGAGCCACAACAACATCGTGCTCACAACAGTACAGGGGCGCGACTATACGCGAAAGGAATTCGTCTCGGGTGGAGACTACGAAATATCCATAGAGGGTAAGATCACGTCGAAGTATCCCGATGTCTATCCGGAAGCCGAAGTCTCGAAGTTTCTCAAGCTCATGCAGCACAAGGGCGTCATCGAATGCAGCAATACGATCCTGCGTCAGTTCCGCATCACGCAGCTTATCGTCCTGAACTACTCGTTCGGCGTTTCGGAGTGCCGTAACGTGCAACCCTACAAGCTGCAGTGCGTGGCCGTAGAGCCGTCGGAGGCCATCGAGGTCCGGACGGCCGAGGCGGAGAAAGTGGACGAGACCCTCAAACATACGAACAAGTGGATAAAATGGACGAAGATGGGCGCCGACGTGGTGGATCCTTCCTCGCTGCTTAAAATCAGCCGTCTATGGATCTGAATGCGCTGGACATCCTTTCGTGCCGCATCACCGTAGGCGATGCCGATCCGCAGAATCCTATCGTCATCAAAAACGGCATGGAGTTCACCGAGGTACAGGAGATACGCATCACGGAGTCGTACAAGAAACTCATCGGTACGGCAAAGGTAACCTTTCCCAAAGGTACGGTTTATAAAAGCACGATCATAGGTCCCGTGACGGCCGAAGGCGTGGATGCCACGCGCCTCACGACGGAGGTCATGCAGGACGGCGTACTCATCGAGAAGCGCACGGGACAGGCGCCCCTCGATGACAAGACCTTCAAGGTCGGCCAGCGCATCAATATCAAACTGGGCTACAACGGGGCCTTGAAAAACATGTTCGACGGATATATCACGGCTTATAATTCGGACAGTCATTTCGAAATCGAGTGCGAGAACATGGCCTACAAGCTCAAGTTGAAGACGGCGCCGAAGTTCGAGACACCCGTCGAGGGTACGAAGGTGGCCGACGTGCTGGGCGAGCGGTACGGACTGCTGAAAGATACGGGCTTCGCGCTCCACAGCCAGACACGCCGTTTCGACATCGAGATCGGCAAGATCAAGGTTACGGACAACTTCACCGTGGCCGACGTACTGGAGGCATGGAGCCGCCACAAGGTCTACTGCTTCCTCAAGTACGACAGCTCCTCGGACGATGCGATGCCCGCGATCGCCGTGGGGCGCCCGTACTCTGCGTCGCCGAGTCAGCCGCAATTCCCCTCGGACGGCGAGGGGCCCTTTGTCATACGCTTCGACAGACATGTGGCGCAGAACAATCTGAAGGTGCTGCGTACGGACCCGCGCTTTCTGGCCGTGCAAGCTAAGGCGTTGGGGGCAGACGAGAAGTTCTTCGAAGTCACGGTACGCCTGAACCCAGACTATGACCCTTCGAATCCCGACAGCAAGGAGTTCCAGACGGTCAATGCAACGCAGATCTCGAAGAAGACGCACAAGATAACGGGCAACACCACGGCCGCGGGGGCCGACACCCGCACGAAGGTCGATCTTTCGACCTATACGGTGGTGCCGTACACCTCGACCAATATGCGGATCACTTCCGACAAGCTCGTCGAGGAGGCCATTGAATACTTCCGGGCCTACAATCTGAACGGCATCACGGGCCACCTGACGATCTTCGGCGACCATGCCCTCACACCTGCCTGCCAAGTGGAGCTTAGCGACGAGCGCAACCCCTCGAAGAACGGCGTCTACCTTGTCGAAGAGGTCACAACGACATTCGGCACGGGAGGCTACCGCCAACGCATCTCGATTCCCTACAAAATTAAAGGAGAGAAAACGACTTACGGGGACGGAAAGAAAAAGAACTGACGTTTTCCGAATGCGTCGTTATTTTTCATTGAGTTCGTTTTCGATTTCCTCGATGGAAGGGAGCGTATTTTTCAATTCTTCAGAGGTTACCTTCATCAGATCATACTGCGATATGCCGAGGGGTTGATTCGTTCCTTCCAATGCGTATTCTGCGACGACTCTGTCTTTTGTTTTGCATATAATCAGTCCGATCGTCGGATTGTCTTCGGTGCGCTTAAACTGCCTGTTGACAGCAGTAACATAGAAACCTAACTGTCCGAGATACTCCGGTTTGAACTCGGTTACTTTCAGCTCCACGACCGTATAACACCTCAATTTCAGATGGTAGAATAGCAGATCTATGAAGTATTCGTTTCCGTTTACCTCCAGTCTGACCTGCCGTCCGACGAATGCGAATCCAGAGCCCAATTCGAGCAGGAAACGGGTGATGTTCGTGGTTAGGGCATCTTCCAATTCTCGCTCATTGTAGTTCTCACGCATGGTCAGAAAATCGAAATTGTATGGATCTTTCAGCGTCTGTTGTGCCAGGTCACTCATCGGCTCGGGAAGGTTTTTGCGGAAGTTCGTCAGGGCCTTGCCCTGCGTTTCGAACAATCGGGCATCGAGGAAATTTAGCAGCACGGCACGGCTCCACCCGTTTTCAAGAGTCTTGCCGACATAAAACAGAGCCTCGTCGATGGTGCGACACTTGGTCAGTATTTCGATATGATGGCGCCACGGGATTGAAAATATCGGGGATATTAATTCGTCACCAACTTGGTGATGAATTGTATCGGATTGGCTATAAAATAAATAAAAGCGTTTGCAGTATTTCAGGTTCGTAGGTGAAAACCCCTGCATATCGGGAAAATCGGCTTTCAGATCACGGCTCAGGGTGTTGAAAAATCCATTCCCCCATTTCGCTTCCGCCCGGCGTTCCGCGATCTCCTTACCAAGATGCCAATACAAGCGCAACAACTCCGTATTTACTCTTACAGCAGCTTTTATCTGGCTTTGGCGGATATGCTGCTTTATCTCCGATAGCCACTGTTTGTAATCTTTTGCGAGGTCGCCGATCATTGTGCCATTGTTTTCGCAAAAGTAATGATTTTATGCGGATAATCTGGCGAAAGACACTGCATTATCACCGTAATGCCCCGATTTTTCCTATTCCTTATGAAAAGCGACTTAGGATATGGGACAGAAAAGCAAACTCCTCGAGAGCGGCGGCAGCCAGACAGTGATCCGCGAGGCGATCCGGCGTATCGCGCTGGGGCGGAGCATCGACCGCGTGGACATGTCGCCCGGCGGCACGGGCGGCGTGGGCACGGCACGTCTTATCCATGGTTATGTGGCCAAAGTCCATGACGACCCTTCGGATGCGGAGTTCGCCGAGTACGGCGGCACGATCGACGTGGGCGAATATCCCGACGAGACGGCCTCCACGGAGTCGATCATTCATAAGGGCGTGCTGCTTGCAGGTACGCAGGATAACAGCGGTGGCGTACTGCTCGTCCCGACACTGCTTTCAGACGTTACGATCGTTTCGGACGCCGCCACGCGCGCGATGTATGTCGTGAACTTCTCGCATGCCGACGTGCTGCAATACAACGCGCACCGCAAGGTCACGATCGGCGTTCGAGAGACTGAGGAATTGGATACCTCGAGCGACTCGTCGCCCGACTACGACGAGCTGGAAGCTACAGGTAACGAGGCCGCGACGCACTATACGGCCGAGGGGATTACGTCAACGGTCAGAAACGACGGCGGCAAGGAAACATCCGTTACGCAGGATGCTGAAAATATCGCCCTGAAGGTCGACCGTGGCGAGCTCAACCTTTCGACAGACAAAGCCGAGACGAAGGTCGGCGGGCAGGCCGTAACCGTCACAGGGCAGAAGATCACCCTCGGCGCCGAAGACGCCACGGAACCCATGGTGCTGGGCCAGCAGCTCGCGCAACTGATGATGGAGTTTCTCACGGAGTGTACAAAGCTGATGACTCCGACACTCATGGGTACGATGCCTGCGGTCAACGCTCCGAATTTCGCGCCCCTTATCTCCAAGATCCGGAACTTCCTCTCGCAAACCTCCTTCACGAAATGAGCGTCGAGAAAGACCCCGCCATCGGCTCCCTTACGCCGGGGAACCTCTGCCACAGCATCTATACGGAACTTTACAACCGGTTCTTCAACGCGCAGGACCGGCGGAACGACGAGCATCCGTGGGGCGTGGAGGAAGGCGACGAGACATCGATCCGGCTGCACAATACGGCCTACGGCTTTGCCGCAGCCATTGCGGGGGCCGTAGGCGGCGATGGCAGCAGTGAAGACGGCATCCTCATCGAGTACCTGCGTCGGAGCGGCGGGGATATGTCGGGCCTTTTAAGGGCCCACTACGGCTTCGAGGCGGGCGCGGGTAACCGGACACTTCTTGCGGCCTACACCCGTGATGACGGTGCCGGTATCCGCTTCGCAGAAGATATCGACGTGCAGGGCGGCGTCCTGCTTTCCGGACATAGGGTTATCGGTTACGATATCCAGAGCGACCGTATTACTCTCTCGGCCGCGAAGCTCGATCTGGGCGCAACGGTTCTCACATCGCGGGCTTCAATCCTTGTGGGTGCGGACGACAGCGGCGTACGAATCGCCCCGGATAATATTACGGTTGCAGGCAACGCGGTCTTCCACGGCGGCAATGCCAACTGCGCGGATGCGGACTGGACGATGCGCGACGCGAAGGTCGCAGGCACGTTGTCCGTTGCAGGAGCCGTCGAATTGTCGGGTACGCTCCAGGCCCTGCACGGCGCGGAGCTGGGTACGGCAGGCAAAACGCAACTTCTGCTGGGCACGGAGTGCCTCACGGCTTTTGCAGACCTCGCCTTGGCCGAGGGATGCGGAATCCGTATGAGTGGCTACACGGTGCTGAAACATGTGTCGGAGACGGAAGTGCAGCTCTCGGGCGCAGGGGGCAGCCTCTTGCTGGGCGGCGCCCACACCTCGCGTATCCGGCTGCTCTCGGGACTGATGGATACGGATGACAGTTACATGCTTCTCTCACCGCACGGAGCAGCCTATTTCCCCGATTCACTTATAGTACGCCACAGTTTCGGCGAGGTGCTGCTTTCAAGCTACCGAACCAATTCCTCGGATGAGGGCATCACAATCCATAGACGACTGCGGCTGGGCTCGAACACAGGAGCGTATCTCTGTGCGGAGAACGGGGGTATGGCGCTGCACGGCGTCTTTACGCGGACGCTTCCCGAGGACGGAGCGACGGAACGCACGGCACTGGGCACGCGGCTCCGTTACCGCTATTCCGCCGAAGACACGCTCGGCGAAGAGAGTCCGGCAGGCGTCCTCTCCATAGAAACGGATGCCGCCGCGGTACTTTTCGAAAGTACGGTCCGCAGTGGTAAATCCTTCGGAATCGCCGGTTCCGCAACCCGCCTTGCCAGCGGTGTCCTATACTTATCCGAAGGGCTCTTCATCTCGGCCGGGGCGGACGGCATCACGCACTACGGCAACACCTACCTCGCGGGCGACGTGACGAGTGCACGCTTCACGCCGGGGCTCGCGGGCACAGGCTGGGGCGTGCAGCGCAGCGCCGCAACGGGCAATGCCGCGGCAACGTTCGACGAGCTGACCGTCCGCAAGCGGATGCGCATTTACGAACTGGAAATACAGAAGACCGATGTCGTTGGCGGAGCGCTGTGGATCAGCCACAGCTTCCGCGGCGACGAAGTCGAGAGAATACACTGATGGCAAAGGTCGATTATCCGATATACAAGATCCGCACGAACCCGCACTCGAAGAAAGTGCAGGGCCTCAAGGCCGGGGATGTGGTGCGGCGCGAATACTACGATGCCCCGCGTACGGTCTATTCGCAGATGGTTGTACTCGATACCGGCACCGAGACTATCGGGAATGCCGAGGTTCCGTATTTTACCGGGGCCCTTATCGAAGGAGATGAACCCCGTGCGGACGAACTGCTCGACTTCGTGCGTATCACGAACCTTTTCGATACGCAGCGCAGCGGAGCTCTCTACCTCACGGCATCGGACAGCGATGCTCCCTACATGGATGTGATCGACTCTCTGGGAAGCGACTTCTCGCTGCTGTACCCCACGATGGGCGGAGGCGATCAGTATACTGCGGATCGCAGTCGTTATGCCATACAGGGAGAGTCGTATCTGACAGAGACCTATACGCAGAGCGAAGGCAATGTTTCGAGGATCTACCGTCTGACACGCACGTCGTACGAGGGTACGGGAAAATACGGATTGAAAATGGTTCCGGAGGAAACGGTGAAGGCACCTGAACGGATTCTCGTCTCGTTCAGAATCCGGGCTTCCGAAACGCTGGAGAATATTCCGGTAACATTCGGATATACGGATGGCTCGCAATCGGATTATTCCGATACACTCGACGCGGATACGCAGTGGGAATACCGTTTGGCAGTCTTCACTGTGGACTATTCCAAGTTGTATCAGCGGGCATTCGAAATAGATCTTACGGGTCGACTCGCTCAGGAGTCGTGGCTGGAGATAGCCGAACTCAACGTCGTACGTCTTTCGGATCTCGGCGCCTTCGCTCAGGCCGTCAAGGGGCGTATAGGTAATATCAGGGGCATCGTCGATTCCGTTTTCGGTACGCTGGAAGACTACGGGGCTTATTTCAAGAATCTCTATGCTTCGGGGAACGTCCACATCGCCGGTACGCTGACGGCTGCCGACGAGCAGGGCTTCGGGAGTACCTTTTGCGTGGGTCGTATCCATCGTAACAGCTTCCCGAACAGCCTGCATCCGGCTTTCCATACCAAGTACGAAGCCTTTCCCGACGGTTCGCCCACAGGCATCGGGGGTTATTGTCATATCTCTTCGGGGACATCGCTTTTGGAAGTATTGGACGAAGTGTGGGCCCGCGACCATCAAGGGCAGAGGTACTGCTTCTCCTTCTGGGCACGGACAAGTTCTCCTCATACCCTGACCGTAGGCCATGCCCATCAGCCGCAGGTCAGTATCGACCTGACCCGACAGTGGCAGCGCTTCCATTATTCGTTTTGCGTAGAACGCGTGCAGGGGTCGAAGCCGACCTTCTCCTTCACCAAGGGCAAGGGTTTCTATTTCGCAGCGCCCCAGCTGGAGCCGGGTTCCCGCCCCACGCCGTACCAGCCTACGGACGGGGTGCTGCGCGATACAGACGAGTACGGGGCATGGTTCGCCCGCGGCGGTATCGGCGGCACGATCCAGCACCCGCTGTTGCGGCTCGACGACGACGGCTCGGTCCGGGCGGGCGACGACTCCTTCGTCATCAACTCCGACGGCACGGGACACTTCGCCTCGGGACGTTTCCGCTGGACGGCAGATACGATTGCCCTTCAGGACTTCACGATACGCTGGGAAGACTTGAGCGAGGAGGCCCGCGAGAACCTCAAGGGCGAAAAAGGCGACCCCGGAAAACCCGGCAAGGACGGAGTATTGCCGGACTGGGTTGCGGATTGGGACAGCGGGAAGACCGTCATCGACGGGAGCAGCATCATCACCCCTAAAATCTTTGTCGGAGTTCGCAACAGCGACGGTACAATCACAGGCGTTGCGCTGGGACGCTACGAGCTGCTTTCACGCAATGAGGCCGGACAGTTCCAGAGTGAGACGATCGACGGGCTGTACGGTTTCCACAGCGGACAGCAAACATTTGCCATAGATACGACGGGCAGCATAACGTTCGGCCGTGGCGAAGAGTCGATCCGCTACGATGCCTCGACAGGGAAAATCTCGTTCGGCGAAACGGTTTCGATGCAGTGGATCGGTGCGACCTACATCGACAAGGACGGTCTTTTCACGGGCACGCTCTCGGCCGATACGGTGCGGACTATCGTGCTCGACGCCGGGCAGATCACAGCCGGAGTCATCGATGCGGAGCGTCTGAATGTCGACGAACTGAAAGCCCGGCTTCTGACGGCCGAGAATATCGAGGCCCTGACGCTCGACGTGGAGCGCGGAACGATCGGCGGCTGGACGATCGACAGCGAAGCGATTTTCCGCGGAGCGAAGAACAACACCCCCAGCGGCTATACGGCAGGTCCGGGCGCCATGACACTCTCCTCGAACGGTCTACGCGGCTACCGGTGGCGTCTGGAGTCTTCGGGCGCCGGGGCATTGGCCGGAGGCAACATCCTTTGGGACGATTCGGGAAAGGTAACCTTCTCCGAGGCGGTGAGCCTGCAGTGGACAGCACCGTTGGATACCATTGCGAAAGCCCTCGAAGAGGAGGTTTCGCCCCGGCTGACACACATCACTTCGGAAGGTATCTACACGGGGACGCTCTCAGCCGCACAGGTCAATGCCGTCTCGCTCGACGCAGGCAGCATCCGCACGGGCACGCTCTCTGCGGACCGCCTCGCCGCGGGCAGCATCAAGGCCGAGAAGCTCGATGCGGCCAGTATCCGTGCCGACATCATCAATGTCTCCTATATCAGCGGTTTGGAACTGAACTTTACGCGCGGCAGGATCGGCGGCTGGACGATCGGGGCCTCGACACTCGCAAGCAGCCATATTCTGCTCGATAGCGGCAACCGGCGTGTGGCGGTCTACGGTGCGGGCGGGAGCTCCACGGCAGGACACCGCGTGCAGATCTACTATAACTCGGACAGAGACTTCGGCCTGTGGGCGTCGGATGCTTCCGGGACGCGTGTCGCCGCGCTGGGTTCCATGAATCAAATCGCTGGGTGGAATATCGAAGCTTCGCGTATCTGGAAGAATAATGTTTCGCTGGGTGCCGACGGCTCGATCACGAGCGGCTCGAAATGGAGGCTCGGCAACGACGGCTCCGGGGTGCTTGCTTCGGGCAACATCTCGTGGGACACATACGGCAACGTGACTTTCGGTACCTCGGTATCCGTGCAGTGGACCAGTGCGGCAAACGCGGCGCTCGCCTCGGCCAAGACGTATGCCGATACGAAGAAGAACGAGGCTGTGAACGCCGCAGCGGCCGATGCCACGTCGAAAGCTGAGGCAGCCAAGGAGCTTGCCCGGGCCATGGCCTTCGGCAAGATGCTCTACCGCGTGCCGGAGTTTTTCCTCAATGGCAGTGTCCACTACAACGGCACGGGCAACTACCTGTCGAATGCCGTGCGCACCATCGAACGCGTTGCGGGCTGCCCGAATTCTACGGGCTACGCTCTCAAGTACACCGCTACGGCGTGGTACTCGGCCAACGACCTGCGCATCGGAGGATTCCTTTTCGGCAATGCCTCGCGCGCCAATGCCGTTTTCATCATACGCATCATCGCGCAGATTCCCGTGGGGCGCACGTTGCAGAACTACCACAACAGCTACGGCAACGGAGGTACGAGCCGGTGGCTGACCTCCCAAGCCGGCACGGGCAAGTGGGAAGAGTACATCTGCAAGGTCGTCTGCGGCAAGGATGGCTCGTTCAGCACGCTCAACCATTTCGCCCTCACGGGCGGCAGCGCCCCTACCTCCGCGGCACCCGTGGTGTGGTACATCGCCTATGCCACGGTTTTCGATCTCACGGCCTCGGAGAAGTACACCACGACCATCGATGCCGAGGGCATCTATACCGGGACGCTCTCCGCCTCGCAGGTCAATGCCGTGGCGATCTCCGCCACGAGTATCCGCACGGGTACGCTCTCGACGGAGCGCCTTGCTGCGGGCAGTATCAAGGCCGAGAAACTCGATGCGGCGAGCATCAAGACGAACATTGTCAACGCCTCCTACATCAGCGGTCTGGAGCTGACCTTCTCGAAAGGCCGGATCGGCGGCTGGACGATAGGCGCCACGTCGCTCTCCGGAGGGAATATCTTACTTGACAGCAGCACTAAGCGGTTGGTCGTCTATGGGGCGAATTCCGGTGCGGGGAAGGGCAAGCGCGTACAGATATACTACAATTCGGACAAGGACTTCGGTTTCTTCGCCACGAACGCGGCGGGAACGTGTATCGCTCAGTTCGGCGCTGCCAATACGGTTGCCGGGTGGAACATCGAGACTTCACGCATCTGGAAAAACAACGTTTCGCTGAGTGCTGACGGGTCCATTACGAACGGCTCGAAATGGAAACTGAACAATGATGGTTCAGGGTCGATTGCCTCGGGCAATATTTCATGGAACGCCTCCGGTGCTGTAACCTTCTCTTCGTCTGTGTCGCTTCAGTGGAAGAACGACATCGAAACGGCCAAGAGCGCCAACTATGGCTACCGCTATTATAAACAGGTCATCATCAACGGCGAAGAAACGAAATATTATCCCGTTATTTTCAAGGGCGGAGACCAGACCGTGCAGCGCGACATCATGATCCGGCGTGCTTACCACGAACTGGCACCGGACACATGGTACAGCCCGACGCACAAAGGGGGGCTGAACCTTCTGATCAAAACGAACTTCGGCGGTTGGGGAGGTGTAGAATACGGATGGGATATTTATGATCTTCAAGAGAGTTACTGTCGTATGTTCGGCGGTGCGGGGCATTGCGGCAATTACTGTATGTTCGCAATATTCCTGCGCGGGGGCGGGACCACGGGAGCCGTGTACCATCTCTACTCGGACCAACCCATCGTGAGCACTTATATGAGTCCCTCGCCGATACCTCCGGCACCGCAGATCGCCTACAACTCGGACCTGATCTTCCAGAGCGGCACCTCGATGGCTTACGCTGCGGCACCGCGCACGCTTACGGCTGCCGTCGAGGAGGAGATTCGCCACCACCGCTTCATTGCGCTGGCACAGGGATCCGACACTACGCTCAAGGAACACCCGCTGACCTACATTGGTTCCACGGGTATATACACAGGCACCATCCGCGCCAACCAGATTCAGGTCGATTCCGCACTCGTCGTGGGCGGCAGTACCTATAACGGCAGTATCTCGGTTCGTAACGCCAGCAATACGGTCAAGGTTACGCTTGACCGCACAGGCATTACAGCCGTAGGCGGCAAGATCGGCGGCTGGACCCTTACCTCCTCGTCGCTCTATGCAGGAGCTGTATATCTAAGCTCTACGGGTAATATTTATAACGGTTCTTACTGGCGTCTGTCGGCCAATGGTTCGGGATACCTTGCCAAGAACAACATCTCGTGGACGGCGGCCGGCGTGCTTACGATGAAAGGCGCGACGATACAGGATGCCATTATCAAGGGCACCTTGCGCAGCCCCTTCGTGAAGGTCGACGATTCGATCTGGGTCGATGTGGGCGGCAGCAGCTCTTCGACGAACAAACCCGATGCGGACAAGTACGATAACATCTGCATCATGGCGGGACAGGACTCGGGAGGTTGGAATATCGGGCAGCCGGAACTGCCATGGGATGTGAGCCAGTCGGGCCGCCGTCTTTGCTTGACACACTATCGCTACGGCAGCGAGTATGTCTACGGCACGAGTACCTTCACGGCACCTGCGGGAAAATATTTTTACGAGAACGGACGTCTGGCCTCGAAACTCAATATGTCGCGCCAAGTCGTAGAGCTGATAGGCTTCGGCACCTCTTCGACCTTCTACGGATGGATCGTGCTGAACCGCCGCGATCTTGGCACCACGTCCCAATACGGCGAATACATGCAATACCTGGCCATGGGGTCCGTAACGCTCAATTCCACGAGCAGCCTCACGCTCCGACAGAAGACCTATGACGGCAGCAAGGTTACGGTACGCCGTACAGGAGCGGGACTCTTTACTGTGGGATTACCGTGGACTTTGTCCGTGAACAAATACATGGTCATGCTCTCGGGCAAGACAAGCCCCGTGCAGAGCACGCCGATCTATGCCACCGTGAAGAACCAATACTCGACCTCTTTTATTGTACAGACACAGGATGACGCCTCGGCCAACGACGGATCGTTCAACTTCGTCATCATCTCTACGGCCGATTTCACATAAAAGATGAGCGCGGTTCAAACCATTGCCAGCCGTGCGCCCTAACCTTCGGTAAACAGCAAAAAAAGCAATATGGAGATCACCAGCACCATTGTCACGCGCACGGCCCGCCAGCAGACCGAGAAGGCAACTTTCGCTATCGAATATTCGACCGTCAACGGCACACTGCAACGCGTACAATTCAACATTTACTCTATGGCGAGCGATGCCGCCGCGGAAGAATACCGCGGAAACATCTATTTCGACGGAAACGACTTCACCTGCAACCTTCCCTTTTCGGAAGAGATTCCGTACTACGTCGGTAAATCCATAGAGTTTATCCGGCAGATCGTCGAGGAGTGCACCGCGGCCGTACCGGCCGCAACCTCGGATGTGCCGGCGCCCGCACGACAATCCAGATAACAAGATACAACGTATGGAAATGACGATCAAAGACCGGCTTTACCTGCCGGCGCTGCTGCCCGACAAGGGTAATTACAGGGAGTTCAACCTCAAGAAGGGCATTCTGCAGAAAATAGCCCTTACGGATGCCGAACGTGAGGCGGTGGGCCTGCATCGTGTGGAGGAAACGGACCGCATAGAGTGGGATACGGACAAGGAGACGCCCCTTGTGGCGGACTTCTCACGCGAAGAACTCGACTACCTGCGGGAAGCGTGCGAGAAACTTTCGGAGAAGACCCTGCCGGATGACATGTGGGCCACAGTAGAGCGCATCTTCGATAACTGTCAGACGGAGTAAACAATCGTCGGGCGGAGTAACGAAAAAGGCAGGATCTTGCGGATTCCTGCCTTCTCGCGTTTGCGATCGTATGTTTTCTTCGAGCGATGCACTGTCCGCCTCAGATGCGCAGATTTGCCGTGTCGCTCGATCTCCGCCTCGCGGTCAGCCTTTCGGTGGGCTTTAAGGTAGTCTTGCTGTGTGATCTTAAATTTTTTCATACGTCGAATATCAAAGTTACAACGGCGTGTCCTCCAATGGATATATTTATTCCCATGAACGACAAATATAGCGCATCTCGGGGACAAAACAAAATGCGACTTCTGTCCGCTCGGGTCCCGCTCCACTCCAAACACTTGTCCTGCTCGGTCACTATTCTTCAACCGAACGACATCACGATATGAAGCATGGCACGGGAGGACATACTGGTCGACTCCACCTATGGAGAGCTGGTTACCGCGGACAATCCCGCGGGCAGAGTCGTCTACGACTTCGTTTTGCTGGAAGAGGTCGCGGGTATGGATAACGAACACTATGCCTACGGAGAGATTTCCCTCGCACAGGAAGCGGAGAGGCGCTACGACGAGGGTAGCAGTGTCCATGTGCGGATTCCCTATACGGCCGTTTACCTGCCTCTGCGCGTTCGCTTCCACATTGCGACGCCGGGCGGCGGGGAGCACTATATGGTAAATCCTGCGAACAATACGCCGTGGTTCGATGTGCAGCGTACCGGTGGCGTTGTCATACGCCTCTCGGAATATGCCGAGGTGAATGCGGACAGCCTCTTCCGCCTCGTGCGGCGAGGCGGCACACTGGAGCTCTATAGTGGTACGGATACGGACGTGCGCATCGGTGCGGCCCTGCGCCAGAACGAGGTCTTCCTGCTGAAAGCCTCTCCGGGAAGCCTCTACCAACACCCGACTACGGGCGTGGGGCTCATCGACTTCCTGCACGGCAACTTCGAGACGACGGGCCTCGCGGCACGGCTGCAGCGGGAGTTTGAGAACGACAGAATGATCATCAACAACGCATACATGGATTCCGAAACGGGCGAGCTGCTGCTTGATGTCACGGAGAAGGAATAACAGACACACGATGGGACGATATACGGTAATCACGGGTCAGAACCTCTATGACGTGGCGCTCGACATCTACGGCTCGATCGAGGGCATCACGGACCTGCTGGTCTCGAATCCTCGGCTCTCGATGGCTGCGGAGCTGCATGCGGGCGATCAGCTGGATTACTCGGACGACTACCTCGTAAATGCCGAGACGGCGGCCTATTTGCGGCGCGAGGGCATCACGCCCGCCAGCGGAGAGCGACGCGTTTATTTTCGGCAGACATCGCAGCCACGGCGTTTGGAGCTGTGCCTCCCTGCCGCAACATCCGGTGTGTTTTTCTCCCTCTCGGGCCGCGGAATGGCGGAGATCGACTGGGGCGACAATGCGCCCCTGCAGACTGTGGGGCTGGAGGCACAGCCTGCGATCCTGCGCCACACCTTCGACAACAGCGTGGCCACGACGCGCATCGTACGTCTTTATGGAGACATCGAACTTCGCGAGGCCGACCTCTCGGATCTCACGGCACAGGAACTCCTGCTGCTGCGGCCTCTGCATGTCGAGGAACTCGCCCTGCGCCGGTGGCGGGCGCCGCTGAGCTTCCTGCCGCTTATGGAAGGTCTCTATGCCCTCGACCTGCGGGATGCCGTATGCGACGATCTGCGGCCGCTGATCGAGTGTCGCAACCTTATGCGCCTCGATCTGTCGGGCGCAGAGGTGCAGCGACAGGTGCTCGACGGGTGGCTCACGGATCTTGTGCGCAGACACTATGGCCGCCGCGCATGCCACGTGACGCTCTCCGTGCGTCCTTCGGGCGAGTACCGTGAACCGGCGCGTGACGAAGAGCTGAACTACATCCTCTCGTGCGGCATGGAGGCCGTATGGCTGCTGACGCACGAGGAGGCGTGGAACGAGGGCGCCCCATGGCGCTTTACAATCTGCGGCGAAGAGTATGTTTACGAAGCGGTACCGGAACCAGAACCCGAGGAACCGGAGCCAGAACCAGAACCCGGACCTACACCTCCTCCGCATTCCGGCGGAGCGAACGATTAAGCCACAGAAAACGATGAGCAGAACCATACGACAGATATACGAGGAAGCCGTTGCCGAGCGCAACAAACGTCTGGAACTTGCAGAATTTTCGAACGATTCGAAGATGTCGGTCATGAACGGCGTGGCATGGATGGTCGCGGCGCTGATCTACACCTTCGAGTCGATCCTCGATGTCTTTGCCGTGGATGTCTCCGAGACACTCGACAGCCGTATCAACGGCACGCCTCGCTACTACGCCGAGGCGTTGCTCAGGTATCAGAAGGGCGACACGCTCCGGGTGCGCGAGGACGGACTGGGCTTCGGCTATGCCAGCGAGGACCCCACGAAGCGTATCATTACGCAGGTATCCTATACCGAGAGCACGGACGACCGGAACGTGGACAGCAAGCTGATTTTGAAGGTCGCCACTGGGGAGCGCGGAGCGCTGCGTGAGATCGAGGCCGAGGAGTTGATGCAAATCACGGCCTATGTGAACCGCATCAAGTTCGCCGGCACACGCATCGAGGTCATCAGCCGTCCGGGCGACGTACTCATTCCCCGCGTTACAGTCTACTGGGACGGCGCGGTACCCGAGGCGGAGCTCTACGACGCTCTCGAGGCTGCGCTGGCCGAGTATGTCATGAACATAGACTTCGACGCTGCTATCTACGTCAACCGCGTATGGGAGGCGTTGCGACGAGTAGAACATGTCACGGATGTCTGGGCCGACGCCCGAGCCACACCCGCACAGGGACTTTTTCTCGCCTCGTACGACGGCGACGGACATCTGCAGCCCCCTCAGCACATAGAACGCATGACCCTTACCTCGTCGGGCTACGTGCGGGAATCTTCAGGCAAGGATGCCGAGGCAGAGCTTTCCACCTTCCGGCAGGCCCTAAAACTCGTAATAGACAACGGATGCGCTACAGACTCCCCATCGACAGACTCGTGAACCGTCTGGTCCCGCACTACCTGCCGGGGCGGCGTTTCATACTTTGGGTGCAGAGCCTCGTATGGCCGCTGCAAACCTTGAACGACCGCTTCTGCGTGTGGGCACACGAGCGACGCATCGAGGCGGCCATGACCTCGCAGGTCTTCTATTTCGAGTGGTTCCTCAATCACCGCTTCGGGAGCTACTTCGCAGACGCTGCGCAGCGGATAACCATCTCGGAAGGGGCTGCCGTGGGTGTGGACCTCTACTTCGAGGATGCCCGCTACGGACGTCCCTTCACCGTGTGGTTCGCGGGCGAGCAGGTTGCGGACACGGAGGAGGAAGCCCCCCGGCGCATGTATCTCGAAGCCGAGGAGCGGGAGATGATTCGTGCGAGCTTCATCGTCTGCGTACCTGCCGTCACGCTCCCCGCCCGCGAATTCGTACACATGCTCACGCACGTCGTCGAGCGCTACCGCCTCGCCGGCAAGACCTACCTCGTCCGTATCGAGGACGGAAAAACGGAGACTCAAACCACACCATAGTGAAAGAATACATTGCCAAGACGGGCGGACGTTACACCTACAACGACGACTTGCTGAACCTGCAGGAACTCGCCCGGAGCATGACCTCGATCTTCGAAGGGTGCTCGAACTTCATCATCTCGGGTTGCGAGGTCGCCGACGGGCGTATCACGCCCGGCTACGTGTGGATCGGCGGTCGTGTGCGCCCCTTCGAAGGTGCCGCGGAGGTGTCGTTGCCGTACTACATCTACGAGAAGAACCACTACGAGACGATCGCCTATGCCGGGGACGTGAACAAGCACGGCCGCTGCTGCTATCTATGCTCGGGGGCGACATCGGTTCCACAGACCGAGGACGAGGTGACGGGCGCCCTGCCGGGCTATATCGAGCTGCGCGAGGATTATGCACCGCGTTTCATAGACAAGTTCATCGGCCGTTATGCCGTATTGCTGGAAAGCCCTTTCGCACGACAGACAGTTCATAAAGACCTCACGTTGGCAGGCTCCGTGAGTGTGGAGAAGCAGTTCGAATGCAAGACGGGCTTCTCTGTCGTCTCTCCCGACGGAAGCTACAGCCTACAGGGGCTGGTGCGGGATTCGGGAGCCGCGGAAGTGTCACTCTGCCATCAGGAGCAGCCCGTCAGTCGCGTGGAGATCGCCACCGACGGGTCCTTCACACTCTATGGGCAGGATGAGACACCTCTCGTGCGCGTGAGCGTCGAGGGCGTGCACATCCCGCACCTTACGGCCGTCAGCGGCCGCCTCGGAGCGCTCCATATCGAAGGCGGCGACCTGTTCAACACAGCCGACAATACGGACGAGGGTACGGTGAGCGTGAACCGTCGCGGATATCGCGGCGCCGAAGACCGCTACCGCAATTTCGCGGTATACGATGGCCGCAACTCCGTGCCCCTGCTGCTGGCGGAAGGACGGACAGGAACAGTCGCGGTCGCGGGAGGCTTTGAGGTGCGTAGCGCCGCCGGGGGCATAACCCTGCGCAACACGCTCTACGACAAGAAGGAGGCAGCGCTGCAGAACCTCCTTCAGTGGCAGGACAAGGAGGGTGTGCGCATTGCATGGCTGGGTTACGGAAACGGGGAATCGGTACACTTGAGCCTGCACAACGATTTGGGCGGTCTCACGCTCAGCGCTCGCAGTTGGGTAGACGTCGCCTCGGAACTGCGCATCGCAGGAAGGCCCATTGCGGAGCTATACGTCTCGCAGGCTTCCTTCACGCAGGCACTGGCCGCAAAGGTGAATACGGTCGAGGGCAAGGGGCTCAGCACGGAAGACTTCACCACGGAGTACCGCCGCAAGTTGGACGCCATTGTCGCAGGCAGCCTCATAGAGGGCAGCGCGGGCTTCGCAACCACGGAGGACGTATCCCGTGCGTTGGGCGGCAAACTCAATTGTGCGGACAACCTTGCGGATCTCGCGGACAAGGCCGCGGCCCGCAACGTGCTGGAGGTCTACTCCTCTTCGGAATGCGACGGCCGTTTCCTGCAGACAAAAAACTTCCTCGCGGAGTTCGCATCCCTTACGGCTGCAGAAGTCGAAGGCAAGAGCCCCGAGGAGATCATCGCCCTGAAGCAGGAGCGTCAGCAGCGGGCTCGCGAGAACCTCGACGCCGAACGCCGGGGCACAGGGGATATGAAACTTTCCAAAGCCTCGAATCTCGCGGATGTGGAGGATAAGGATAAGGCACGTCACAACATCGACGTTTATTCGATCGAGGAGGTGGATGCGCTGCTGGCTGGGAAGCTGGACAACGACGCCGCCTATCAGGGTGCAGTCTTCACCACAGAACATAAGGCCAAACTCGAGGCGATACGCACGGGAACCTTCGCCGGCAGGGACGAAAGCGGCGGCCAGCAGAACCAGAGCGAGGGCTACGTGACGACCTCGTCCGTGGTGCGCGAACTCTCGAAGTACGCCCCGCGGCTCATGGCGGGCTACAACACGCAGGACAAGGCTACGGTGGCTGCCAATCTGGAACTCTATACCCGCAACGAGTCGGACGGCCGTTTCGCGGCACTTGGGCAGTCGCTGCAGGATTACGTCTCGTACCTCGTCCGTCAGGGCAAGGCGACGGTCGAGGCCCGTAAGGCGCTGCGCGGGGTACTTGCCGCTGCCGGCGTGGATGATCTTATCGCCTATGTACGCCGTGACCAGAACCTCGCGGATCTTACGTTCAAGGACGACAATGCCCGGCGCTTGGCGTGCCAGAATATCGGTGCTGCCTATGCTCCGGAGTACGAGAAGAAGATTACGGACACGGGGTGGCTCGAATGCGGCGGCGAGAATGCCGGAACGCTTTGGGCCCGGCAGATCGGCAACATCGTCTGCGTGCAGGGCATCATCAACACGGCCCTGCGTTCGTCGAACAACTGGGGCTCCATCGCCACGATCCCCAACGTCATCTCCCCGCCTCGCTTCGGCTGCCGGCAGACGATGGCCAATTTCAACGACGACCACGTCTACAACCGCGGTTGCTCGTTCGTCATCAAGGCCGGTTCGCGTACGATCCTCATGCACGAGAGCGGGGCTTACAACGTAACTACAGAGCTCAGTTTCTCTTATATGACCTAAAATCTTATTACAATGAAAAAGAGAGTGAACATCACGCGCGACGTGGAGAGCCGCCGCAACATCGCACGGGGCGCAGGTTTCGCAGTGCCTGCCGCTTCACCCGACAAAACCGAATGTCATGACACGAAGAACGAAGAGTCGCTGCCGGAAGGTATCTCTACGTCCTCCGCAGCCCGGAACAAAAAATCGCGGGGGACGCCCGCGGGGAAGCTTTAAGCGCTTCCCTTTCAACCAGACGCCCATAGGGTTCATGCTCTACAACGAGGCGCCTGCGGTCTACAACATTCTGATGCTGCTCTGCCCGCATTCACAGCGAAGATTCCCGCATCCGCAGACCGTGGCTCTCGTCTGTGCAGCCTCGGACGACCCTGCGCTGCGCAAGCCCAAATTCCGCCGTTACATGAAACGCTACGAGCGAGAGGGTTGCTACTGCCGCCGCGGCAAGCTCCTCACGCCCGAGCGCGAGCGTTACTATGCCCGCCTGCGGCGTACATTGCTGGATCGCTACATCGTGGATCATTGGGCGCAAATCGTACGCATGCAGAGCATGGAAGAAATAACACACGCAAGCACCACTGTCGAAATCCCGCATTGGGAAAGCGACGTTATCCGCGCCTACGTCAAGAATTTGAAATAATTCATAAAAAACTAAATATCCGATATTTGCATTTTCAAAACAAGACCTATAATTTTGCAGTGCGCTTCCTTGAAAGAAAACGCGTTCAATTTGATGGTTCCCCGCCTCTTCGGGGAGCGTGATAGTTAAGCCGGAGCTGCGAGCATCGAGCACCGGTTTTTTTCACGGCATATTGAGTAAACCAGACGGTTCCCGGCAGTACCGAAGCCGGATCAGAGCCCCGATCCTCGGCAGTATTAACTATCACACATCGCAACCATGATGCAAGACAATTACGACGTACGGGGTACCGAGGGTGCCTCTGTGGAGGAACTCTTCCTCTCTCAGGAGGAGTCGTTTTCCGAGGCGCAGGCCCGCGCCATTGAAGAGAACAAATCGTTCGCCAAAACCGAGTTCTTCCGTTTCGACAGGCTGGGAACCTATCGCCTGCGCGTACTGCCCATCGCCCCGAGCCGCACGGATACTGTAGAGCGCCGCGGGTACGAGTATCCCGTCCGGCAGTTGCTGATGGAACTCCAGCGCCCCGCAGGCGGGGAGAAGACGCAGAGCATGTATGTCACCGTACCCCGTGCCACGGAGGCCGGCTATACGCTCGATCTCATCGACACCTACCGTCGTCTGGCCTCCGAGGCCGCCCGCACAGCAGGTGATGAGAAGCTCGCCGAAAAGATAGCGGGCGGCAGCTATGGAGGGGGTCTCAAATTCGGATACGGACATGCCATGTACGTCATCGATCTGAAGGAACGCGCCAAAGGACTGCAATTGCTCACGCTCTCGCACGCACAGTTCAAGGAACTCGACGAACGACGCTTCAAACTCTGGGAAAAGAAACTCCAGAAGAATCCCCAGCATCCGTGTCCCATCTCATCCGTATATAGCGCCTATCCCGTGGAAGTCGAGAAGCGTCGCAATGGAGGCAAGACCGAATATTGCTTCTCCATAGACAACGAGTCCGACAATGAGGGCCTTTCGAAGGAAGAGCTCACGATACTCCTGAACAGTCCCCGCATTCCGGAGATCATCTATCGCTATACGCGCTACCATTTCGAGGCGACGCTCGTCTTCCTCACCCAGTGCGACACCCGCTACGGTCTACGCGTGATGCAGAGCTCAGAGATGACAGAGGCCGTGGAGACCTTCCGCGCCGAGATACCTAAAGAGGATACTTCATCGTTCAGCTTCGATCGCCGTACGAAAGAGGCACGCGAGAATGCAGCTGCCGGAGCCCTTACGCTCGAGGGCCTGTGCAACCGCTTCGAGGAGCTCCGGGCCAAGGGTTTGGGCGACAAAACCGAAGAGGGGCAAGAACTGAGGGCCATGCTCCGCAGTTTCATCGAGCAGGAGAAACTTCCGGTGCGCGTCACACGCTCGGCGACTAACGATGAGCTGCTCGACATGATCGAGGATGCCGTCGCAGACACGGCCGCGGCACAAGATGACCCTGAAGCCGCACCGGCAGCCGCCGGGACGCAGGAGGAGGTTTCTGCACCTCGCAGGCGATAAACATTCCTGACGTCGATTCTTTTTCATCTTACGGGGGCGCACCGTGCGCACCCCTTTTTCAACGATTTGACTCATGACAAGAGATAAACGACCGTGCATGCTTCTGATGAACGACATGCACGTCTCCAAAAACGATATTGCCGAATTCGACCGTAACTGGGACGAAGCGCTGGCACTCTGTCGCGAGCGCAGCATCCGCGATATAGCCCTTGGCGGCGACCTTTTCCAAAGCCGCAGCGCGCAGACGCTCGACGTCCTGCTCGCGGTACACGACGCCCTGCTGCGTGCAGCCGGGGCCGGCATCCGTCTTACGATTGCCGAAGGCAATCACGACAAGGTGAATCAGGAAGACCTGCGCGGCTACTGCCACGTCTTCGACTGCCACCCTTCGGTCACGGTCGTAGACGACATCCTGACGCTCGATGACCCTGCGTGGGCGTTCTCACTACACATGATGGGCTATTTCCCCGAAGGCGGAAGCTTTACGTCGCGTCTGGCGGCCCTTGCGACGAGCGGTCTTGTGGAGGGCAAACTCAACTACCTCTATATCCACGAGGGCGTGAACGGAGCCCTCGCCACGGCAGCGCCGTGCGAGCTGCCGCCCCGCATTTTCGAACCCTTCGACCGTGTCTTCGCGGGGCATTACCACAATCGCGCCGTCGTGCCCGGCACCCGTATCGAATACGTCGGATCGAGCCGCCAGTTCAACTTCGGCGAGGATGAAGCCAAAGGCTATACCATCCTCTGCACGGACGGTTCGTCGGAGTTCGTGCAGAACGAGGCCAACATCCGCTATAAGGTCCTCGATACGTCGGCCGATAAGGTCGGCATACACCTTTTCGACCGCATCGACGAGTTGCGCGCCGACGTCCGCTGCCGCCTCAAGGTTCGTGTGCGGGCTTCGCAGACCGACACCGTGAACCGCCAGCGGCTGCTCGATGCCGGAGCCAACAAGGTCGAAGTCCTCAGCGACACCGCCCCGATACCGGCCGCGCCCGAGGAAGATGTGCTCGACAAATTCGACGGCGCACGCCTGCGCCGCGCTTACGAGGACTTCTGCGCAGGGAGAGGCATCGACGACGTGGAGCTCGGAATCGCTTACCTTAACAAAATAGACCGTACATCATGTGGTATCTGAAACATATCTCCGCAACCGATATATGCTCCTTCCGCACGCTGGACTATGCGCCGGCCGAAGGTACGACGACGCTCATATTCGGGCACAATGCCGACAACGAGTCGCAGCGCAGCAACGGAGCAGGCAAGTCGACGCTCATCGAAGCCATCACGCTCGGACTGACGGGTAGCCCCTTGCGCAAGGTCCGCGCCGAGGAGGTCGTAAACGATGCGGCCGAAGAGTGCCGTGTGACCCTTACGCTCGGCAACCGGGCCACGGGCGAGGAGATGCGCATCAAGCGTACCGTACCCCGCCGTGGTACGGCTTCGGTGCGATGCCTGCTCACGCAGGACGGGAAAACCGGAGAGGTAGCGCAGCCCAGCGTCGACGCCGCCAATCGCTACATCCTCGAACGGCTCAGCATCACACGCGAGGAGCTCTTCTTCGCATTCATTCTCTCGCGTCACCGTTATGCGGACTTCCTCTCGGCATCGGACCGGGAGAAAAAGGAGATCATCAACCGCTTCAGCGGCGGCGACAGCGTGGACCGTGCCATCGCCTCGGTCGGAGAAGACCTTGTGCCGCTGCAGGAGGAACTACGGGCTGCGGAGCTGGAGATAGCCTCCATCGACGGGCGTATCGCAATGCTATCCGAGCAGATCGCTCACGAAGAGGAGTCCCGCAGCGAAAAGGAACTTTCTCGGAAACAGAAAATCGCCTCGATACATGAAACGATAGCCGCCAAGCGGAGTGCTGTGCGCGAGTGCGGCGAGGAGATCGCCCGTCAGGAGCGGTTCTTGTGCCGCATCGCCGAAGCCGAGGGTCGAGTGCAGAAGGTGGAGGACTCCGCAGAGCCGCTTGCGGCGTGTATGACCCGCGTACGGGAATTGCTCGCACCCCTGACAGATGCTCCGCTGACGGATTGGGGACATGTGGCGGCGGACAAACACAAGGAAATAGAGACCTCCCGGGCGGAGATGGACAAGTGGACGCAGATCATAGCAGGAATAGGCCATAAGCTGGCCACGGCAGAGGTAGAACTTATCCTGCGGCGCAAAGAGTTCGACTGCTTCAAGGAGGAGGCTGCGGAGAAAGGCGTCGCACTGTGCGACCAAATGCGCGGCCTCGAAGAACGCCTTACACGGATGAATGCCGAAGTCGTGGAACTGCAGCGGCGCAAGCGTACCGTGACGGCGGCTGTAGAGACGCTCCACGCGCGTCTGGCAGGCGTGGTGGAGTGCCCTGCCTGCGCACATCGTTTTCTTGTAGCAGACGGCGCATTCGACGTGGCGGCGGCGCAAGGGCAGCTCGAAGGTCGCGAAGCGGAGCTCACACAGGTGAAGCAGGAACTTCAGGACAACGAATTCGAAGCCGAGAAGGTCGCGCAGATGATAACCGCCGTGCAGACCCGCACCCGCGAGCTGGAGGCCCTGCGCCGCGGCTGGGAGGAGCGTGTGGCCAAGGCCACGCGTGCCGTAGACGCAGCGGAATACGAGATGGAGGGCGCGAAGTTCAATATGCAGCGCATCCGCGACCATGTCGCAACACGTACCCGCGAGGTAGAAGATATGCGTCGTGCACTCTTCGACGAAGCATGCGACCGCCTCGTCGACCTTCGCAAGGCCGCGGAACGGTCGATCGATGAATGCCGCGAGCGTATGGCGGCAGCCGAAAGCTCCATAGAGACCCTGCGGCAGACGGCCGCCGAGCTCGAACATGCCACGGCATCGGAACTTGCGGCATCGCTCCGCAAATCGCTGAAAGAGTACCGGCACCGAAACTCGGAACTGATGGCGCGGCACTCGCAGGCCGTGGAGCGGCGTACGGCGCTGGAGACGCAACAGCAACGTTTCGTGCTCTTTCGGACCTATCTGGCCAACACGAAGATCGAGGCTCTCGCAGGTATGATAAACCGCGTACTCGAAGACCTCGGCTCCGACCTGCGCGTGAATCTCGCAGGGTACACGACCCTCAAGAGCGGTGCCGTGCGCGAGAAGATCTCCGTCACGGTGATACGCGACGGAATGGATGCCGGCAGCATCCTGAAACTTTCCGAGGGGGAGCGGGCACGCGTGAACACCGCCTCGATCCTCGCCATGCAACGGCTGGTGAACGGCAATTGCCCCTACGGCGGAGGACTCGACCTGCTCTGCATGGATGAAATCCTTGACGCCGTGGACGCGGATGGACTTGCGAGCGTCTTCGCGGCGCTCAACAAGCAGTCCGTGACGGCGCTGGTCGTATCCCACGGACTCGTGCAGGAGAACTATCCTCACCGCATAACCGTCACGAAGGAGAATGGAGCTTCGCGGATCGAACGGCAGTAGACTCACACGCAACCGCCGAACGCACCTCGCGTTCTACCGCACGCTCCGGAAGGCCCCTCTCCGAAACGGCATACGGCGCATCGTGGCGAGGATGTGAACTTCAACGCCCACAACCGCGACCTAAAGCAAGTCTCCGAGCTGCGGGTTCCGCTCTTCCTGCGCGAAGAGCGGAACCCGTTGCCCGTGGAGTGCGTAAACGCCGCCACAACTCAAGAAATGGACAGCGGGAGACGGACGGACCGACAAGAGCCGCCTGATCGCCGCATGCCGCAATAACTGCCGCTTTGTCCCTGCCTCGCATGACGGGGCCGATGCTTTTTCTGCTCTCCCACGACCTCGTACGCAAGTACCGTCTGCCATAACAGGTCCGTGCACTCCTTATCCAGCCTGCGGGGCGGCTGTCTCGCCGCTCCGTCCAGTTCCCATTTGATGCTAACCATAAGCCGACAGATCCCATGAAGATGAGTAATGACACAATAAGTCGGCCACGTGAAAGCACAACAGTCCCTGATTTCCCACATAGATACTGAACAGTCCGTACGTCAGCGCACGGAACTCTTCGAGCGCCTCATATTCCCCAACCGCAATCTCGTATATAAGATCTGCATGCGCTTCACATCGCGCTGGCAGGATGTCGAGGAGAACTACAACGAGTGTCTTGCGAATCTCTATCGCTACGTACACACCTACGACCCGGGGAAGAACCTCGCCAACTGGATATTCATTTGCTGCAAACGCCTGATATACGATCTGGACCGACGCAGGGCGGCATTCAAGACCTCGGACGACCTCGATCCCGAACACATCATCAGCCACCACGCCGAAGATACCGACCGTATGAGCGGCAACTGCATGGGACTCGATAACTACCGGGAGCTCTATAGCGACGACATCCTGCGGGCTCTCGACCGACTGAATCCCATATACCGGGAGGCGCTGCTCCTGCAGCAGGCCGGATACAAGCTTGAAGAGATCATGGAAATAACACACCGCAACGGCACGCTCCGTACACCGAATATCGAGACGGTCAAGAGCCGTCTGTTCCTCGCCAAACTGAAGATGCGCCAAATGATCGACCGCGATGGAAACAGCCGCAATGAGTAAGTGGGCACTGCAGCTCGTGCAGCTGCTCGCAAGCCGTTGCATAGACCCCACATTCCGATTCCCCGCAGGTGCCGCGGCCCAGCATACGGTGGCGGCCTGCATGGACGCGCTGGAGCGGGAGTTCGCGGGCGTGAGCCGTCAACGGATCGTAGACTTCTGCGTATGTCAGGTGTATGCCATGACCTTTTACAAGGAAGGGACGCTCCGGCAGCGGTGGCGCGTCGCCCATTCCTTCGGGGCCAAGGCGCTGGAACGATTCCGCCGCAACGAACAGAGGCACCGCTATTGGGAGGATCGCTGGCTCGCGCAGCACGGAATCGTGCGTGCGCAACTCGTGGAGATGCTCCGCGACCGCACGCAGCACCCGCTCGCGAAGTTCATATATCCTGAATACGAGGACCGCACCAAGCGCCGGCAGGCGGGCTCGGAGGCGGGGCTTTACATATGCACGCGGTCGACGCTCCTGTGGACGCCCTTCTCGCCCGTATGCCGTGCATGCGCCATGGCCGTTCAGTGCCGCACGCTGGAGCAGCGACGCTATCCGGAACTGCTGCGAATACGCGAAGAGCAATACGGGAAAGGAGGCGGCAGATGACGGCATCGCGCAACGCACTCTCGGCCGAGTATCTCTACGAACTCTACTCGACGGCCATACGCCACGAGGCCGTATGCGCCGTACTCGTAGCGCACATGCGGCGCGAGTACCTTCCCGACCGTACATTCCAACATATTCACGAGTTTTTCGTGAACCATTACCGAACCTACAAGTCGCCGCCCTCATATGCCATGCTCGCGCAGACATTCGCCTCGGATTACGATGCACTGGAACTGGTGAACACTTTCCGTGAGTACGACGGAGAAAACAACCCCGAAGCGGTTGTCGACATGCTCGAAACGTACATCAAGGGCGTGCGTCTGCAGGCCGTATACTCCGAGGTGGGGAAACTCTACAACCAGAGCCGACAGGCCGAGGCCGAAGCGAAACTCAAGGAATACGCCGAGTGGCTCGCGGGATTCACACTCAAAGATTCGGCATTCGTGGACGTGGTGAAGACCTTCGCCATGCGTTTTCATCGCAACCGCCGCCGTGAGGAGGAGCTGCAGGCATCAGGCGTGAAGCCCGTCACACGCTTTTATATTCCCGATCTGGACGAACTGAATGCCGGACGCAGCCTCCGCGGACAGCTATCGTGCATCCTCGCGTCGACGGGCGTGGGAAAGAGCCACATGGCAAAACATATAGGCTTGCGGGCCGACATCGACGACGGACTGCACGTGCTGCATTTCCAGCTCGAAGGTTCCGAAGAAGAGGCACTCAATGCATACAGCGGGGGACTCATAGCCCGCAACGCCTTCTATTTCGAGCGGGGGCATATCGCCGAGGTGGAGATGCGCCGCTTCGAAAAGGAGATCGAGCGCTATGCCGGGAGTATAACCGTACGGTCGTTCCCACGCTTCGCGGCACGCATATCTACTATCGATATCCGAAACGGCATCGCCGAATACCGCAAAATCAACGCCCGAACGCCCGACATCGTCATCATCGACTCGATGGATCTCTTGAACGACGCCTCCCGCCGTCAGTGGGGAGCCGAGCACGAACGCTCGAAGCGCATCGCCGTAGCGAACGACCTGAAGGACCTTGCTGCCGACGAGAATGTATGGATGGTCGTCACGTATCAGGCGACGATCGAGAACCGCGACTGGCTAAACGACGAGAACAACGTCCTCACGGAGTACAACTGCTCGGAGGCGAAGGGGCTCGCGCGGCCATGCACCCACCTTATATCGCTAAATCAGTCCGCGGCCGAGCGCGAGGCCAACGTCATGCGTCTGCATGTGGCAAAGAGCCGGTTCTTTCGCAAGGGGGACACGTTCCGCATAGCCACTGACTACGATAACGAGACATTCTACGATGCGGCACGGACGATGAGTATGAGAAGATAAATGTGCGGAATTATCGGGCTTCTTTCGATTTTGTTTTCCTATATGATTGCAATAGCTCTCGGATACGCATATACGGTGAGAGTCCTCCTTGTTCAAACAAAAGTACGACATCTTCATGGTATATGTCGTCAAGAATATCGTATTGGAGAAGCAACCGTACCATATCGTCGCTCGATAATTCCCAAACTGCATTAAATACGCCCAATGCCAACTCGTATCGGGATAATTGCGCCCGGTACAAATGAGCGTAGTATGTTTTGTCGGCTTCGCTGAAAGAAGATTGCTCGATTGTTTTCAGAGCATAGTACATATTTCGGAAATACTGCCCGAGGAAATGTCCGTTTTCCCGGTATATTTGTGCATATACCTCAGCAATAGCCTGTACTTTTTCCTCCGCCGACATCTGGCACGACAAAGTGTAAGCTATGTTTCGCCACTCATCAAAAGGAATGTTCGTGTTTTGTGCAACCTGTTGATATTTACTTATATCCATTTGACTAATGGAAAGTTGAGTGCTACTCTGAAGGACGGATAAGAAATCTGACAAAAACTGTCGTTGTTTTATTCCATGCGTTTTCAACTCCAGCAGGATTAGGTGTAAAATCAAATATTTATCAGCCTGTTGTGCGTAGATTCTGAATGCGTCGTAACCGGATATTCGAACTCCATTATCCATATAACTTACCGCCTCGACCTTTTGTTGGTGGAGCTCGATCAAATTGAATATTTGTTCCCGTTCGGCATTTTGCCTTCCTGCATACACGGTGCGTATGGCAATGACAAACGCCAGTGAACCAAAGACAGCTCCCCACAGCGTGCCGAATGCGACCCATGCGTTGTAATCGTTGGACCATCCGTCATGATAGATGTAGAAGTAGAACAATACGGGGCATAGGGAAACCAGACCGATCACACTCCATCCAACCCATCCATATTTTCTTCTGGGAGAAGTAGTTCTTTTTTTCATGCCACGAATCTGATTAATGGGACTTAGCAAATAATGTTGGTTTCAACTTACTTTCGATAAAATGACTTGGCTTCCAGCCGTTAATGAGTTTGTCTACAAAAAACGTATCTATAACAGATGTAACTGTCCCTAATATCGGGCCCAATGCCGGAATCAATCCTACCAATCCTGTGATCGCCACCCGAATTGTTTTAACGATCGATTTTTCAGAAAGAGCAGGAGTGACTTCTTCTGTGATATACCTATGGACCAAATCTACACCCGGGGTTGTCGCATGTAGCCATTCTCGAAATTTATCGCTTTCTTCGAGTGTATCTAAAAGTTGTTCGCTGTTAATCTGTCCCGTTGTGAACGCCTCGCCGATACTCGGGCATTCCGCTAAAACATGCTTCTTAAACTCTGTCATCTCGCCCTCGCTTTTACGAGTGCGTTGTATGACATCGGCAATTTGCAGATTCATCAGCGACGAATGCAGGTCGCTGGTGGCAAACTCGCTCCCAAATTGTCCCGCGATATAGTTATCACCACGCGATTCGACTAATGCCAGCAAGAGCGAAGCATAGCAGGGACCAGCTTGCCCTCGTTTTGCGTATATGGCATTTATCATATCGAAGTCGATATTAGAATGCACGCTGTAAGTCGCGGAAAACGGGCCGCAAGGACGCGCATCCTTCTCTATCTCGATGCGTAGCGGCTCTACGGGCGCATATTCTGGGATATAAGTGTGTAAAATCTCAGTCACGGCTCGCGTCAGGTAGGCAATATTTTGAAAATCCGCATCGACCATCTGGCGTACAACCGGATCATACTCATGTCCCGAAGCGAGTGCTGAGAACTGATCAGCGAACTTCATATTTTGTACGCTGTTGTGAACAACCTGTTGATGGGCCGTATATAGGATGTTATGGACACTGACAGCATTGCCACGAAACAACTCTACACCATAGTGTGTGTCGTGGGCAAAGGGCTGCTTGGCAACACCCAAAATATTCTGCCGAATGTGCAGTTTCAAGCGCCCTCTTTCAATCAGATCATGTAAAGTCCGCTCTCCGAATGTGGTCAACAGCTTGACCATTTCGGCTGTGTGAGCCAATATATTTACTTCGCCGTAAAAAAGCATTGTGTCGATCAGAAACGATATATTGAGCCGCTCCTCATTCAGTTCCCTTGATTTGATACATATCTTCTCGAACATACTTAATTGATGTTTATCTCTATCAAATATACTCAATTTTTTCGGGATATTATTCAACATTTACGTAGAGAGAGCTTCTATTTTTTTATGTGCAAGTCAATGAAACGACATACCTTATCGAAGAGATCTCCCGCCACCTCGGCGCCCGCCGCGACGGTTCGGGGCGCAACCTCATAGCCCGCTGCCCGTATTGCGGTAAGGATGGCAAATACGGCGTTTACATAGGTCCCGAGACGGCCCGTAAAAAGCCTTTTGTGGCGCACTGCTTCTCCTGCGGAGCATCCACACACTCTCTGGAACGAACGCTCGAAGCCATCGGCCGACCCGATCTGATGGTTGCACCCACGGCCGATCCGGAGGCGAAGCTCGACTGCAACCTCCTTTTCCCGCTCGATGCGGGAGAAGAGATAGACGATGAGCTGGGTATCGTGGAGCTCCCGGAGTTCTGGCGCCGCACCTTCTTGCACCCATATCTCAAGGGGCGCGGCTTCACGGCCGACGACTACGAGTTTTTTCCCGTGGGCACGACACGGGGCCTGAATTTCCGATACGACGGTTACGTGATCTTCCCGGTCATCGACTCCGGCGATACAGTGGGATACGTCGCCCGCCACCTCTGGCCCAAGGCCGAGATCGACGCCTACAACCGTCGGGCGAAATTTACGGGCGACTATCCGATCCGACGTTTTCGGAACTCTACCCAGAACGATTTCGTGAAACTGCTCTACAACTACGACGCTGTTCATGAGGGCCGCACCGAGACGGTAATCCTCTGTGAAGGGATTTTCGACGTGGTAGCCCTCACGCGCAAGCTCGACCTATACGAGTCAGAGCGCGTGGTCGTAGTGGCCACCTTTGGCAAGAAGATCTCGCGGGCCCAAGTCTTCAAGCTCCAGACCAAGGGTGTGCGCAACGTCGTGGTGGGCTACGACGGCGATGCCGTGGACGCCACGAAGAAGACGGCCGAGGAATTAAGCCGCTATTTCGAGGTGCTCGTGGCCGACATTCCCGATCCGACAAAGGACTGGGAGGACCTCTCGCCGCATGAAATCTACGACATTTTCGCCTACCGCCTCAAAACGCCCGTCGAGTACAAAATCAATAAAATCCAGCAACTATGAACGATCTAACCCGATGGCTCGACAGCCAAAACATAGACTACCGTGTCCTCGATAACGAAGTGGTGGACATTCCGAATTTCGGACGTCTGTTCCGTGCCGACCTTACGGGAGTAAAGAGTATCTTCCGCCAGAGTGGCGACGAGCAGGTGTTCAACCTGATGGAAGACCCGCAGACGCTTATCGACGAGGCTATCTTCCACGTCGCCTTCCCATTCGGCGACAACTGGTACTACTACGACCTGCGCGGGGAGTTTTCCCTGAATATCCTGCGGCATATTGGCCGGCCCCGGCCCGACGGCTGCGACGCGGAGTTCGTCAATTTGGGCGTTCATACTCCTTATGAGCTGCTCAACGCCTCGGGCGACATCGGGGCATGGGTTCGAAAGGCCAAATGGATGGGGCATACGGCCCTCGGCCTCTGCGACCGTAATACGATGGCCGGGACACTGGCATTCCAGAAAGAGTGCGCCAAGGCAGATATAAGACATGTTTTCGGCTATTCGCTCACGCTGGACGATAACGGCACGGAAGTCCCGTTGAAGGTCTACTGCCAGAGTCAGCAGGGATTGCAAAACCTGCTGCGTATCCAGAAGGCTGTCATGGTGGACCGTGAGGACGGCAGGATCGCTCCCGGAGAGCTGATGTCCTACGGTCGCGGCAATATCCTCGTACTGGGTGTACTCTCGGCTTCATGGATGGCGGAGAACCGCCCGATGGTCGAGAGGCTGCGCGAGGCATTCGACGGTATTTATTACCAGATCGATCCTACGGAGTTCAAGGCCGACCGCATCGACGTACAGCGGCTGGAGAGTATGCGGCGATATTTCCACGAGTTCTGCAAAGGCAGCGTGTTCGAGGTGGAACCAATACTGATCCCTGATTGCTACTACATAGACAAAGCCGACGCCCGCAGCAAGATCGTGCTGAACAAGATCGCCACGGGCGCCGCACACGAGCAGAGCGACGAGCAGTATCTTCGTTCGGCCGGGGAACTTCGGGATAAGCTGCGGCCGCTGTTCGACCCTGCACGCTGGGATGTGGATGAGTTGTTCCGGCGAATGTGCCGCAATGCGGTACGGATCGCCGAGGGAGCCGAGGCCCGCTTCGAGACAGGCCGGATGTACATGCCGCGCTACGACATGACCGCCGGGGAGAAAGCCCGCTACGGCGACCAGCACCGCATGTTTCTCGCCCTGCTCGAAGAGGGACTGGAACGTAAGATTCCGCAGGCGGAACACGACCGTTACCGCAAACGACTCGAAGAAGAGGTCTACATTATCGAGTCGACCAATAATTTGGACTACTTCCTGATCCAGCGGGACATCATGCAGGAGGCGCACCGCCGGGGTATTGTAACCGGCATAGGCCGAGGCTCGGCCGGAGGATCGCTCGTGTCGTACCTGCTGGACATCATCTCTATCGACCCGTTGGAGTACGACCTGCTCTTCTCGCGCTTTCTCGTTCCGGAGCGCTGCGGACTCTACTGGAAAGACGAGGTAACGAAATTCTGCGGCCATATCGATCTTACGGCCGGAAGCACGTACGTGGAGGTATCGCTCGATGGCCGCACGCTCTGTTTCGACCGCGACGCCCGCCTCCGCATTCTGCGCGGGGAAGAGGAGATGACCGTCTATGCCGATGAACTGCGATGCGATGACGAGCTGATCCTCGACAATCGGGATATGCTTTGGAATATGAAATCTAATCTGTGACATGCTATGAAAATACAACGTATCGACATAAAGCGAGCGGACACACCCTTTTCGGTTCTCGACAGCGACGTAGGGCGCGGTCTGCGACAGGGCGGCCACTTTACGCCCCCGGACATCGATTCGGATGTGCAATCCGAGCGGCGTCAGGAGATCAAGGAGTACCTCGAAGAGCGGTACGACACCGATGGACGGCAGCGGGTGTTCTCTGCCGGAACCTTTTCGACCATGAAACTCAAAGCGGCGCTCAAAGACGTAGCACGGGTCCACCGTGTACCGCACGGATTGGTGAATTACATTACGGCGATCTTCGGGGACGATAACATGACATGGACCGATCTGTTCCGCCTGGCGGCGCGCAACGCGAAGGTGCGGCGTTTCGTGAACGACTATCCCCAAGTGGTAGAAGATATACGGGGAATCATGGGACAGCCCCGTGCGGCATCGATCCACGCCTCGGCCGTCATCGTCACTCCGGCGGAAAAAGAGGGGCGCCCGGCCGAATGTTTCGACTTCCTGCCGATCCGCAAGATGGACGGACTGCTGGTTTCCGAGTTCGACGGATACTCCGTGGAAGAGATCGGATTACTCAAAGAGGATATTCTGGCAACGAAAGAACTCTCCAAGCTCAGCGCGACCATCGCCATCGTCAATCGCGAATACGGTAAGTCGTACACGCTTGAGAACATTACCCACGATGAGCTGCACGATACGAAGACGTACGGACTGCTCGCCGAAGGTTACACCCAGAATGTCTTCCAGTTCTCTTCGCGTGGGATTACTAAGTTCATCATGGATGTACAGCCGGACAATATCGAGGACCTGATTGTCATCAACGCCCTTTACCGTCCGGCGACGCTCGACGTAGGGGCGACGGACGAATACGTGCGTTACAGACACGGCGAAGTGGCTCCGGTCTACAACTTCGGGACATATGAGGCGACGAAGAATACCTATGGGCTGCTTACCTTTCAGGAGCAATTTATGTCCATCGCGCATACGCTCGGAGGGTTCGACCTGGGGAAAACGGACGTGCTACGTAAGGCGATCGGCAAGAAAAATCCGGAGCTGATGGCCTCACTCAAAGACGATTTCATCGCCGGAGCCATCGCCAATGGATGCCCCGACTACGAGGCCCGGGAGATTTGGCACAAGATCGAGACGGCCGGCGGGTATTCGTTCAACCGCTGCATCAGCGGTCGGGAGCGTATTTACCGGCCCAAATGCGGCCGCTGGCAGCCTACCATCGCCCAGATGTACCGTCTGATGCACGATGCCGGGTATGCTCGCAGTACGGGACACCGTTCGCTGCGGCAGAAATACCTCGGAGGCGGCTACGGCGTGGCCTTCTCGTTGAACGAAAAACGGCGTCTGGTAAAGAACCGCATCAAGGATATCCGCTTTGCGGGATGCAAAGCCGTCTACCGTATTACGCTGGAAGACGGCCGGACGCTGGACGTAACGGCCAACCACAAGCATCCGACCCAGCGCGGTATGCTTCGCACGGACCAACTGATCGTCGGCGAAGACCGTATGTTTGTCAATGCAGGATATATTAAGGCGGACAGCAGATTCCGCTTTACAGACAAAGGCCGGAGGAACGATCCCGAGTACCACGCTCCTGCACGTAGTGTCAAATACGAACTGAATTCCCGAAAGGGGCACATGGGGTTTACGCGGCGTCCCGAGAGCGAATACGTGCGGTTGCAGCATTACCGAAAGACACGTATGGCCGACTATTGCGAATACTGCGGCAAATACGACAAACATCTTGAAATTCACCATCGCGACGGCGATCATTCCTATTGCGGCCGCTATTTCGAGAATCTGGTCGTACTGTGTCCTTCATGCCACAAGAAAGAACATTACGCCTACGGACGCAGGAAATGGGGTGAAAAAGGATATGGAATCGTTCTGGTTGCGGTAGCCTCCATTACCTATCTCGGGAAAGAGGAAGTTTTCGATGTGGAGATGGAAGCCCCGTACCATACATTCGTTACGGGGAGCGGTATCGTGACTTGCAACAGCCACGCTGCCGCCTATGCCCTTACGGCCTATGCCGGCGCGTGGCTGAAGGCCAACTATCCGACGGCCTTCTATACCGTGGCCCTGCAATACGCCGATGACAAGGAGATCGCAACGCTGATGTCCGAGATGGAGCGGTGCTCTGCGGCCCGTATCGTACCGCCCGACATCAACAGCTCGCAGGTACAGTTCTATACCGACTACCGCACAGACAGCATCTACTGGTCGTTCGGCCGCATCAAGATGGTCGGCGTACGAACGGCGGAGCATATCGTTCGCGAGCGGGAGCGCTTCGGAGAATTTACGGGGGTCGAGGATTTCGTGCGCCGCATATTCCGCCACAGGCTTAAAAAATACCGTACTTGGGAAGATGACTTTCCGCCGGCCGAAGCGGAACGTGTTCCCGTAAACGCTCGCCATGTAAAGCACCTGATTTTGGCCGGGTGTTTCGACCGTGCGGAAGGCATCGATTCTCCTGCCGGCCGCTACGGCATCCTTCAGCGTGCTGCAACGGAGCTGGGCTTCACTCTCGACGAACGGGAATACCCGCAGCAGAGTATCGGCAAGCACTTTTTCTGGGCACGCCTGCAGATAGCCGTCGCAGGCATCGGCGCCATCGACTACCGCCGTATCTTCGACGAATCGCAGGTGCGGCCAAAGGTCAAGGGACGCGCGTCATACATGAGCCTGCGCGATGCACTGGTGATGGAGAACGAAGGGAAAAAAGTCGCCGTCTGTGCAACCGTAACCGATGTGGAGGAGCTATCCTATAAGGACAGGACGACGGGCGACCGGGTTACGTTCTGCAAGATGACCCTGCAACAGAACACCGACACGATCGAGGCGGTCTGCTGGAACGATTTCTTCAGTATCCGCCGCGCCGAGATCATGGGCCTCAAAGACCGTATCGTGGTCCTTACGGGAATCATCAGATACAGCGACTATTCGGGCGTCAATACCCTGCATACGACCAAAACCTCCATATTATCGCAAGAGTGAAACCAGTAATCATTGCCATCGCGGGTGCTTCGGGTTCCGGCAAGACCACGCTATCGAAGTACCTGCAACATAAATACGGCATTCCCGCCATCGTATCGACCACCACGCGCCCGCGGCGTGCGGACGAGCGGGAAGGCGAGGATTATTTCTTCGTAAGCAGCACCCGGGGCATCAGCAAGAAAGCGATGCTGACCTACACCCGTTTCGGGAAACACGAATACTTTTCCCGGAAGAGCCAGCTCCCTGCGTCCGGTTACTGCACCTACGTGGTGGACGAAAACGGTATCCGCGCCCTCAAACAGGCTGCCGGAACGGAGTACGACGTCTTTACGGTCTACATTTCCTGCCGTACGGAAAATCTACCATCCCGAGGTGTCGATGCGGAGCGTATCGAACGCGACAGAACGCGACCACAGGTGGATTATTCCCTGATCGACGTGGTGCTGGGAAACAACGGCACCGAGACGGAATTCCGCAAAGGGGCCGACCAACTGATGCAAATCATAGAGCAATGGCAGCACCTGCGGTAGAGAACAGGATATACACGGCTATCGGCCTCGATTTCGAGACCGGAGGGCTCGACCCCGTGCGTTGTGCCTGCACGCAGATCGCCGTGCAGGCCCTGCGGCTCGATACGCTGGAGGTCTTCGACCGCTATACGGCCTATATAGCACCATACTGCAAGCAGGAGCTGGGTGCTGCCCGCCGCAAGGTGCTCCGCTCGAAACACGAGCTGGCGCAGCCCACCGAGCGGATGGACTACGAGCCGCGGGCGCTGGAATATTCGGGCATCACGATGGAGCGTCTCGAAGCGCAGGGCGTCGATTTGAAGGAGGTCGCCGGAGCCGTGCTCCGCTTCGCCCAAGAAGCTACGCTCTCCAAAGGTGCACAGTGCAAGCCGGTACTCATCGGCCAGAACATTATTTTCGACATCGGCTTCCTCTCACAGCTGATGAGCTATGCGGGCCTTACGAAGGAGTACGAGAAGACCTTCGCCGGGAAGACCGATTTCTACGGCAACTTCCAGCCTCTCTATTTAGATACGATCCTGCTTGCACGTCTGGCGCTGGGAGCCGATCCCGAGGTTACGTCCTACAAGCTGGAGCTGGTGGCCGAGCGGCTCGGTATCGAGCTCGACGACGCCCATGATGCCGGAGCCGACGTCGCGGCGACGCTCGACATCGTCCGTGTCTGCGCGGCTCGCATGCGTAACGGCGAGGGCGCCGTGACAGGAGCCGCCCCCAAGGAAAAGACCAGAAATCACTTTCTGATATGACGAAGGAACAGAACGACAACGTAGTGCTCGGCCGCAATGAGCGGGGCGAGGAGACGATTACCTTCCGCGTGGAGGATCTCACGACTTATGGCGTGCTGGGGGCCGACGGCACCGAGTTCATGGCCGCGATCTCGGGCTACGGCCTCGACATCGCCTTCAACCTGAAACTCATCAACTCGCTGGCGGATGCCGAGGCGATGGCAGACGCCATGGCCGACGTCTTCTACGAAGCGCTCATGGCACAGCTTATAGACCGGAAACGGATACAGGTCAAACCTGCCGGGGCACAGGATCCTATTCTTGGATAGAAGGCAAGATATGAAACAGGACGAAATACAGGTTGTCGAAGCCGAAGCGGTGCATCTCGCGGCACTGGACGGGCCGCCGCAGCTTACCGAGGCGCAGGAGCGTTTCTGTCAATTCTACGTTTGCGGCGGCATGCAGTACGCCGGGCAGGCGGACAGGTGTTACCGCGAGGTGTTCGACATAAAGCATGGCGATACGGAGGCTGCGGCACGCCGCCTCGTGCATAACCCCGCCGTCATGGCACGCATCCGCGAACTCGGCACGGAGATGATCTCCGAAACGGAAAGCATCGCCGTCAAGATGCAGATAAGCCGCACGCTCCGCAACATACTGGAAGAGACGGCGACGGGCATCTACCGCGACCGCTTCGGCAACCCCCTCTCCCCAGCGCCCCTACGGGCCGTGGCCGTGAATGCCGCCAAGGCCCTTATGGAGATGTATCCCGTCAAGAACGGCGGCGAGGCGAAGTTCAAGATCGAAGGTAGCGACAACAACATCGTCTTCAATGTCATCGTGCCACGCATGGAAAACACCCCCACCCATGACGAGGGATAAGGGCGGAAGTAGACGCAGATGCTCCCGCCGCGACGTCGAGAGGATCGTGTACCTGGTACTGATCGTCCTTGCGGCGCTATACGGACTCGTAAACAGCGAGGCCGCCGTGAGCCTGCTGGGGGCCATTAAAGACGCCTTTTCACTATTGATAAATACCGCGACACCATGAGCGCTACAACCGAAAAATTCAGAAAATTCGTGGAGGACAACTTCAAAATCATCGTTACCGTGCTGGCTTTTTTCGTAACGATGTACGTGCAGCACACCAACAACACGGCCCGCATCGCCGAACTGCAGGGCAAGTGTGTCGATCTGGAGACCAAAATCGCCGATCAGTACGACCGTATCAACGCCATCAAGCTCGACAAGGCCGTATTCGAGGCTACCATGACACAGTTTACCTCCATACAGTATGACCTGCGCGAGATGCGGGCCGACATCAAGGAACTGCTTAAAAACAAACAGTAAAATGAAAAACGTTACGGACAGAGTGAGGGTCGTCCCCTCCGTAGAATTGAGCGACATGCGGCTTTCGGGCCTGGCAGGGCGTTGCGGCACGGTGACCGAGCAGGTGCTGGCCGTTCCCGGCCGGCTGATCGGCTGTATGGTGCTGCTCGACAAGCCTTTCCAGAATGAGCACCTGTGGTTCATACCCCAAGACGCCCTCGAAGATGAAGCGGACCGTTAATCGCATGCTGCTCGTCGCAGTGGGGCTCCTCCTGCTCGCCACGGGCGTCCTGTGGCAGCGCAACGCTTACCTCAAGGAGGAACGGAACCGCTATCGGAGCAATACCGAAGCACTGCTCTCGGACATGAAGCGCATACGCATCGACTCGACAACGCTCGCCGTGGATGCGAACACACTGCGGCTGCGGATCGACGAGTATAAGCGGCTGCGGGCCGAGGATGCCGAGAAAATCCGAAGACTCGGCGTGAAAGTCAAAAACCTCGAAGCTGCGGCGCGCCACGAAATCGAGATTACCGGGCCGATAGATGCAGTGGTACGCGATACGGTGGTCATACGGGATACCGTACCGATATTACGTCAGAAAGTGGAGATGATAACGCCTCATATCCAACTGGCGGGGCTTATCGAGAACGGACGTCTGAAAGGTGAAATCCGTGTGCCTGTAACGCTGCGGCAGGCCGTGTGGGTCGAATATAAGGGCTGGTGGTTCTGGCGTAGAGTGAAAGCCATACACCAGACCATAGCCGGGGATAACCCATATGTCGATATCCGATACTCGGAATATATCCGAATCGAGTGATTTTCCAAAATTCTTTACTACCTTTGTTTCACTAAATAATTATACAAGAACCGGAAAGACGAAAGAATTGACATAAGATAGCTTTTAGCTGTTTATTCCAGATCTGAAAATCGCCAACTTCAACTTACGGGAATAGACAAGCGGGGCTCGTGTATTGCACTATTATCGTGCGGCACGAGCTTGACTTGTTCCGTAAGTGGGTGTTTGGCGATACCTCGGATCTGGACAATGTCGGGTTCGTGCTTTCTTATTTTTTTAATTCGTTGTTCTATAACGTATGCCGGCAAAATCCAATAGCACTCCCGCGGAGCGATTGAAAATAGTCATAGAAAATGCAGGGATGAGTACATACGCACTATCTCGTCATATAGGGTTTCAGCGTCCGGAAAATCTCTATCAGATCTTGCGCGGAAAATGCGGGATCAGCAAGAATATGGCAAATATCATTCATCAGAAATTTCCGCGATATTCTATCGACTGGCTTATTTACGGCGACAACGATTCTCAAGAAACTCTTCACGATAACATTGTCCGTATTCCGCTTTATAACAATTATGAAACGATGTTATTCCCGCCGGTTCTTCCAGCGGACGAAATACTTATATTTTCTTCGACTCTTGCCGCAAATGCGCAGATAGCCATCACATATGCCGATGAGCGGTTCAACCCGGATTCTCGCAAATCTGTATTATTATTACGAAAGAAGGCTGTGGCAGAGGAAATTTGTTATGGGAATATGTACTTCATCGTTGCCGATCATCTGCGCCTTGTGCGTCGTGTATACAAATCTCTCGGGAATTCGAAGCAACTCCGATTAGCCGTCTCGCCAGAAACCGCCGCCGATGATACGACGATCGAGCGAATACAAATTCGTTCGATGTGGATTGTTTGCACGGTTATCAGTCGTATGATCTGAAAGCCGAATGCTTCCCTCCTGCTACATCACGGATAAAATTTCAATGGCATATGAAGAAAAAATCCACGGGAAGCATCTGATACTAAAATATTGAAGCATATTCGATCCGTTGAAAAACGGAACACGCGAGGCCACTTCTCCGGCATGCCATAGAAAATTCAATCGAATTCGTCGATGCCGACCCCCAAGTATTGGCAAGCCTTTTTCTTGCTGATTCCATCTTTGATCATACGTTCGTAACTCTCCCGCTTTGGGTTGTGCCCCTCGATTCGGTCGAACAACATCCCGACCAATATATCCACAGCTTCCGAAAAGGCCGCTTCACCTTCGGGGGTGTTAAAATCGATCTTACAAAAAGGGGCTCGCTCCCTATGCAAGATCAAATAATAGACACCCGAAATCAGCAGGGCAATAACGCCGCGGATATTGATATGGGCAGACTTGAACAGGACATCGTAATATTCGACCATATTCAGGTTCATCAGATCTCTTATCCGGGCCGTTCTTCTGGTCGTATCATTATCCGTAGACATTTCCCAGAGCAATAACTTCTGCATGACGGCATTATTGCATAACTCTTTGTACAGTGTCTTCAGTGTTTTCGCAAAAAACGACTTGGGGCCCAAATCGCTTAGCTCCGACATCTTGATCGTGTCGTTGATCCAGAAGTCGTATCTTTGGGCCAACTTGTCATAAAGATTGTCGATAGAGCCATAGCGTCTATAAAAGACGGGAGGCTCCAAACTGGCATTGGCCATCAGTTCCGTTACAAGCACTTTGTCGAATCCGTTTCGGACGACCAATTTCTCGAGCTCGGTCATGACGGCATTGTCTATTTCAGCATTCGTGCGTCTCACCCTCCCTGCCATTTTGTATAATCCGATTTATAGTTATAATGAATGTATGTATAATTCCGCCTCAAAAATAGTGAAAAATGGATGGCATGGCAAGAATTTATTTCTGTTTGCGGTTAATTGCAATCAAGACCGCATCGAACATTCTTGCTCTTCCTACAGTTTAGATCAATGATAAGGATGTAACAAAAGAGAGACGGGAATTCAGTTCTCGTTCTCTCTTTTATTCGTCGTTATATCATGGCTGCTTCGATGGTGGGTAGTCGAGTTTAGATAATCCCGTATTTTTTACCTGTTTCGTAAAAGACATCGAGCAAGCGATCGCAATCTTCTTGAGTGTGGCATGACATCACGCCGATTCGGATACGACACATCTTGGGCGGAACGACCGGCGGGAAGATCGCATTTACAAATATTCCCCGGTCGTAAATATCTTTTATCAGATTAGTCAGCACATACTCATCGCCTATGATTACGGGAATGATGGGTGTAACAGAATGTAATGTATTGAATCCCATCTCATTCAATCGTAAACGTACATAATTATGATTCCGGTCGAGCGCTTCTCTTCGTTCCGGATGTCTCTTGAAATCCTGCAACACTTCGTATGCGGCAGCGCATACACTTTGAGGAAGGGCCGTCGAGTACATGTTGCTCCGTGCATAAACTCTCAGGTAATCGATGATTTTCTGACTTGCCGTGATGAATCCGCCGACTGTCCCGATCGCCTTGCTCAAGGTGCCGGTCACGATGATGTTATCACGCTCTGTGATACCGAAATGACTCAAGGTGCCGGCGCCCCCGTCCCCGATAATACCTGTCGCATGTGCATCGTCGATCAATAAGAGCGCATTGTATTTCTTTGCAAGGCGCAGCAATTCCGGCAGATTCGCAAGGTCTCCGTCCATGCTGAATACGCCATCGGTAACAATCATGATTCCGTATGGATATTGTTCCGCATTCTGCGAAAGAATCTTTTCCAGAGAGCGCATGTCGCTATGAAGGTAGCGTGTCATTTTCGCTCCCGACATCAATGCTCCGTCGATGAGGCTCGCGTGGTTCAGCTTATCGAATACCAATAAATTATTCGAACCGACCAAACCTACCAAGGCTCCAATATTGGCCGTGAAGCCGGAGGAAAACAAGATCGTATCGTCAAATCCGAGCAATTGCGAAATTTCTTTCTCCAATTTATTCTGATAATCCGATGTTCCGCTCAACAAAGGTACTCCGCCCGTACCTATGCCGCATTGCTGGATTACTTCGGCAGCTTTCTTGACCGCCGCCGGGCAAATCGTTGCATTCAGATAGCTGTTAGAGCCGAACATCAGCATCTTGTTTACCTGACCGGTATGCCTGTCCAAAATTTCGACTTCTCGATCACATGCGGAAATCATGGGGGATCGGGCATATATATTCAGCCCCATTCTTTCATGCTCTTTGAAATGCGATTGAAAATTTTCAATCTTCGCCATAATGTTGCCGCCCGGGCTCGTTTTACACGCTGCGTAGTCGATTTTGAAGCTCTTCATATGAATATTGATGATGGATTAAACCCCTATATTGATATTCGTATTATGCATAACGTTGTTTTGTATATACAAATATATAATATTTATTCTAACACATATCCAATAAGTCTATATTTTTTTTGCTCGGCAACTCAAATTCGCTGGTAAGCGGTAAAATACGAGCGAAATCATATTCCGGAAATATTTTCACTCATTTTTTTAGATAAATAAATTGAATCTAAAATGTTTTTTGTATATATTTGTTGTGGGCTAATGGCTATCTATACGAT